>Ga0315906_10003465_pt1 | contig 20949 bp, 18 predicted proteins | sample LakEriMetagenome_4_FD_203526 | JGI IMG/M metagenome (GOLD analysis project Ga0315906, IMG submission 203526) | Freshwater fungal communities from buoy surface, Lake Erie, Ohio, United States - Buoy 2 MA122 | ecosystem: Environmental > Aquatic > Freshwater > Lake > Lake biofilm | place: USA...
CACCTCGACCTCGACCTTGACGTGGGGCAGTTCCTCGGCACTGCCACGCGCGAGAGCACGGAATCCATCCATCAGCGCGGCGCCGTCCGCCTCGGACTGCCATCGGATGTTGCCGACCGAGCTCGCGCGGTCAGGGATGATGTTGGCCGCATCGCCGCCACGCAGCAGCGCCATGTTCACGATGCGCCGCGGTGGATCCGCCAGCCGGGCCGCAGCCGCGACGGCCTCACAGAGTGCCGTCACCGCGCTGATGCCGTTCGCCGCATCGCGACCGGCGTGGGCGGCACGGCCCGTCACCTCGATCAAGACGCGTGCGCTGCCGGGTCGTTGCACCACGATCGAGCCGTCGGCCATGGCCGGCTCAGGGATGAATGCAGCCACATGCCCGGGCGCGAGTGCCGTGAGCACATCGCGGCTTGCCCATGAACCCGTCTCCTCGTCGGTCGTGGCCACCATGGTCCAGGACAGGTCGTCGATCCCCGCCTGACGCAGCGCACGCAGTGCAAGCAGCACCACCAGCACCCCGCCCTTCATGTCGGCGACCCCGGGGCCCACCACGCGCGAGCCGGATTCGGACCATGTTGCGCCCTGCCACCGCGCATGCACGGTGTCCAGATGCGTGCAGAGCAGCATGCGACGCTGATCGTCGGCACCGCGGCGGGCGGCCACGACCCCCGCGCCCGTGCTGGTGCCGTCCGGCGCCCCGATCCTGTCCATGGCACCGGGCGCGGGGACCCGCTCGATCGACGCCCCCAAGTCCACCAACGCCCGTTCGATCCACGCCAGCGCGCGAACCAAGGCGCCGGCGTCCACGGAGGGCGACTCAAGATCCACCAACTCGCGCCACTGCGACCGCGCCGCGGGCTCCAAGGCGCGCACCGCATCGATCACGGCTCGGTCTCGGGTTCGCGCAGGATCCGTCATGACGGAGTCACCATGCACGATGGTTGCCAAACGCCCTCGAAGACCGTCGTGGCAGGCCCGGTCATGAACACGCTCGACTCGCCGCCGGCCCACTCCAGATCCAGCGGTCCACCGGGCAACGCTGCCCGGACCGCAGCGTTCGTGCGGCCTTCCAGCACGCCCGCGACAGCCACCGCGCAGGCACCGGTGCCGCAGGCCTGCGTGATGCCGCTGCCCCGTTCCCACGTTCGCATCCGCACCTTCTCGCGATCGATGACCTCGACCACATGCACGTTGATGCGCGCAGGGAACGCCGCATGATGCTCGAGCACCGGACCGATCGTGCTGAGGTCGATGGACTCCACGCTCGGGCACCAGAGCACCAAGTGCGGGTTACCCATGCTCACGAGCGTGGCCACGGGTTCGATCGCACCCCACGCCGCGTCACCGAGCGCCTCGCGCAGCACGCCGGCCAGGCCACGATGCGCCACCACCGGAGCATCAGGATCGAACCCAGCCAGCTTCGCAGGGATCCGTGCGTTCGCCAGGATCGGCGCGCCCATGTCCACGCGGACCGACTCGACCAAGTCATCGTCCCCGGCGATCCACACCAGGCTGAGCACACCACGCCCGGTCTGGACACGCAGCGGATTTGCTGAGGCCAGGCCGCGATCGATCGCGAACTTGCAGACGCATCGCACGCCATTGCCGCACATCTCGCTCTCGCTGCCATCGGCGTTGAACATGCGCATGCGCACCTGCGCATCGACCCCCGGATCGGGCGGCATCACGAGGATCAGGCCATCGCTGCCAATGCCCCGGTGCCGGTCGCTCACCTGCCGCGCGAGCGATACCGGATCGTCCACCTGGTGTGCGAACCCGTCGACGTAGACATAGTCATTGCCGAGCCCGTGCATCTTGGTGAACGGCAGCGCGCTCATGGCCGTCGGATCGTGCCCAGGTCGATGACGACCCGCCCGCGACGGTACACGTCCACGTTCAGCGTGGCGCTGTCGATGAAGCACAGCACGATGCCATTCACGCCGGTGGCATCGGCGTAGGTGAAGTCGCCGATGTGCGGACCCGCGTAGCGGCCATTGTCGTACGACTGGGCATGGAAGTGGAAGTGCGAGAGCGCGGTGTAGCCCGCCTCGAACATCTCCTTGCTGGCCTCGAAGCGGACATCGCTGCCACGCACGCGAGGCGTGAACTCGACGGCCTCGATCCGCCCCTGATCGTCGAGCCGCAGGATGCCCCCGTACTCGGTGCCGCGGTCGTTCACGTCACGATCACCGATCTCGAAGAGGTGCGTGCGCAGCTGGGGCGACTCGAAGGCCCGGTGCAGCACGAGGATCAGCGCGCAGTCACCCCACGTCAGCCGATCGCGCTGGTCGTAGAGGGTCTCGCTGAACTTGCCTTCGAAGCCGTCGAAGTTCGGCGAGTGCCGGCTGGGCTTGATCGTGGCACGGACCTGTTCGAAGAGCTCTTCCTTGGTCCGCGTGGCGAGCTCGGGCCAACCCTCCACCACCGCCATGGCCACGGGAACTTCGCGCACGTCGAGCGAGCGGCGCGTGGCGTCGGGGAGTTTCGCGAGCGCGGTCTTGGCGCGCGCGAGGAAGGTCGCCCGCGAAGGCTGCACGAGCGCCCGCATCCAGAGGATCTCCTCCTTGTTGCGCGGCATGATGCCCAGGTCGAGCACGCCTGCCCGGAGTTCGCGCATGAGGGCATCGCCCTTGGCCGGTTCGGTCGCGCGGAGTTCGGCCATGAGTCGTTCTTCCTGCCCCTGCGCCACGAGCAATTCCCAGCAGCGCATCCGCAGGTTGTCCTGCTGGCGGACGGCGGGATCGTTCATGGTCCGGAAGAGTTCCGGAATGATTCCATCCTCGCCGTACAGCGCCACCAGCGCCAGGCGCTCCGGCCGCTCCTTCGGCTTGTCATCCCACCCGGGCACGGGCGAGGCCCACGCGCGAATGAGCGCCGGTACGAGTGCGTTCCAGCGGAGCTCGGCGATGCGTTGGCAGAGCGTGCGTCGCCACTCGAGCGCCGTCATGCGCGCCAGGTTGACCTCGATGGCCTCTTCGAGCGCGGGCTTGTCGAGCCGATACAGGCGATCGAACGCCTGCTCACGGATCTGCTGGACGTAGCCCGTCGAGACGACGATCGACTTGAGCTGCCGGATGTACTCCGGCGTGGGCGCAGCATCAAGTTGCTCCATCGCGCGGATGTGCTGGGTGGGCAGCGCATCAGGCGAGGCCAGCACACCCTGCGGGTCGCTGATCGGACCCGATGCACAGGCTGCCAGAAGAAGGGCAAGGACGATCGGCGCGGCCGTGCGCATGCGTCGGAGTGTACGACGTCAGCGCCGGACTACACTTTCGGCATGGCTCGCAACGCGAAGGCACAGCCCCATGAACCGCTCGAGGAGCGGGTGCAGGCGGTGCTGGACCTGGTCCGGCCGGGCATTCGTGACGACGGCGGCGACGTGGAGCTCGTCAGTTCAGACCGCGGTCAGGTCGTGCTGCGCTTTCTGGGTGCCTGTATCACCTGCCCCAGCAAGTCCATGACCTTGCGGGGCGGCATCGAGCGGCTGCTCAGGGAACGGATACCCGAGATCGTCTCGGTTGAATCGTTGAATTGAGCGGTGCACCAGCGAAGCGCAGGACGATCGCGTGCCGTTCAGGCGCGCCGCGGCGTTGCGGCGTCAGGCGCCAGCCGTGCCGTCTTCGGTGATGCGGCCGGCGATGTCGGTCCGCCGCTGCTGCTGCTCCTCGAGGATCTCCTTGGCCACCTCACTGCGGTGGACCGGCATCTCTCGGGGGAAGTCGAAGGCGATGCGCACGCGATCACCCTTGATGGCGGCGATCCGGATCGTCCCGAGCGGAGCTGCGGGATTTCCGATGATGACTTCTTCGCCAACGTGACGGGTAATGACCAGCACTGCGGACCTCCTGCCCAGACTGGCCACCGCGCGCATCCGTTCGCACCGTGCGGTGGCTGACCCGGGCGACACACCCGGACCATTTCAGGGTACCCCCCTCCTTCGGGATTCCCCTCACCTGAGATGAACAAAAGTCGAGTTCCGGCAGCGGGTTATCTTTGGAAGTCCATAAAAATTGCCCCTGCACCCTTGTGAGGTGCAGGGGCATCGACGGAAACGGGCTCTCGCCCAACTCGCCTCATCCCTGAGGCCGCCACCGCCATCCTTGGCTGTGGCCCGAGCCATCCATGGCTCGAACTGATTCTGGAACAGGCTGCGTCCGTGCAGTCGGGTCCCAGCGATTCAGGGCACCTTCCCTGTGCCCCGATTGGGTGCGTTCCCTGCACCCACGGCACCATCCTGGTGCGTTTGTTCGAGCCGCAGCGTGCGCGGTGCGCTCACTGCATGCCCGTGATGTCCTCCAAGGTCGGCTCGCGATACTGCGAGGCGCTGATGAGTTCGATGTGGTTGCCGACTCCAAGCAGGACCACCTTGTCCTCGAGCTTGAAGAGGTCGAGCAACCGATCCGGGATGCGAATGCGGCCGGCATTGTCGAGCTCGAGCGAATCGCTGGTGGCGAAGAGCAGCGCCGCCCGCTTGGCGGCCTGGGCATCGTTCACTAGCCCCGATCGGAATGGCTCCGCCTGCAGCTCGAATTCCTTTTCGGTCCACAGGCAGAGACGGCCACCCGAGCCCGGCGACACCATGATCCGCGCGCCGTGGACCTTGGGGTCCAAGCGTGCCCGCCACTGGGCGGGAATGGCCAGACGACGCTTCGCGTCGAGGCCGTGGATGTAGGTGGACGTGAAAAGCACTCAAGTGACCTCAAGCCCCACTGTACGACACTTTGCCCCACTACGCAACACACTGCGACAATTTTTCTCAAGTCCGCCCCACTTGAGCCATAATCTCCGGGGTTCGGAGAACATAAGTCTTGATCTTGTCGTTGGTTAGGTCACAATCGGCCGTCCGGCCCGTTGTTGTGCCACGGGAGATTGCATGCTGACCGACCGCCCCCCCCTTTCACGTCCGCTCGCCGACCCTGCGCTGGCCCTGATCCCCAATGCCGCCATGCTGCTGACCGCCACCTTCGGCGAGATCCGCACCGGCGTCATCGTGCGGTGCGTCCAACAGTGTGCGATGCACCCACCCATGCTGATGGTGGCGCTCGAAAAGGGGCAGATCATCAGCCCACTGATCCGCGACAGCCGCAACTTCACGCTGAGCGTGCTGCCCAAGGAAGATGCCTTGCTGCGCCGCATGTTCGCGCGCGCACCTGATCACGGCGGCGATCCCTTCATGGGCATCCCTCACCGCACGGCACCCAGCCGCGGCGTGGTCCCCGAGCGCGCACACGCCTTCTTCGATTGTGAACTCGTGCGTCACCTCGACATCGATGCGGACTTCGAGGTCTACGTCGGCATGGTGCATCACGCGCAGGTCATGCATGCACCGGGCTCGTGCCTCTGTGCCGGCCCCGTCGAGGCACCCGAGAAGCCCGCCTTCCGCACACGCCACCTTCCGGCCACGACCACACTTGACCCCGTGCCCAGTGCGCCCGTCCGCCGCAGCGCAACGCCCAAGGCTGCACCTCGACGCATTCGCCCCGTCGCCAAGAAGGCGCCCGCGCGCGGCGGCTCGCGCACCTCGAGTGGATCAGCCAACCGCAAGCGCTGAGCTTCGTGCCCAAGGCGCGGGCGGGTTCGCCGCCTGCGCAGCCTGATGCACCGCCTAGGATCGTCCTCATGCGCGCGGGCTCCACTGCCTCTGGCCTCTTTCGCGGGGCCTCGAATCGATTCGGTCTCGACTACCGAGCCGAGGCAGTCATGCTTGGCGCGCCGTGCGTGCCCATCATCGATGCCCACCTCCACGTGAACGGCGCACGGGCATCCACGCTGCTGCGCGAGTGCTGCGACCTGTACGGGATCGAGCGTCTGCACTCGATGACGCATCTGGAACAGCTCGATTCGATCCGGGCGGTGTTCGGCGACCGCATCGACTTCATCGCCGTGCCGAACTTCGCCGACCCTGATCGGCTGCATGCGCACACGGCGGGTTACCTCGATCGCATCCGTGCGTTCCATCGGGAGGGCGTGCGCACCGTCAAGTTCTGGGCCGCGCCGCGGGCGACGGACATCGCGATCGAAGCGGGCCATGCGGGTGCGCTTGGCTTGGGCGCGGCGGCGCGCGTGGATGCCGCTGAACTCGCCGCGTCGCTGGGCATGCGGTTCATGGTCCACTGCGCGGATCCCGACACGTGGTTCGCGACCCGCTACCGGGACAGTTCGATCTACGGCACCAAGCGCTCCCACTATGAACCGCTCGAGGCCATGCTCGAGCGCTGGCGCGTGCCGACGCTGGTCGCGCACATGGGCGGTTGGCCTGAGGACCTCGCGTTCCTGGATGGCCTCCTGACCCGCCACAGCAATCTCTGGCTGGACACCAGCGCGACCAAGTGGATGGTGCGTGAACTCTCGCTGCACCCGCGCGATGAGTTCATCGCTTTCCTCGATCGACACCGCTCGCGCATCATGTTCGGCAGCGACACCGTGACCAGCGACGATCACTTGATCGCCATGGACGGCAAGACGGAGATGGCGGCCAAGGCGAGCGACGAGCGCGAGGCCTTCGAGCTCTATGCCAGCCGCTACTGGACGCTGCGGACCTTCTGGGAAACCCGCTGGAGCGGTCCGAGTCCCATCAGCGACCCGGACCTGGCGATGGTCGACCCCGTTCGGCACGGACCGCTTGACGCACCCGGGATTCGCGGGATCGGCCTGGATCCCGAGCGGCTCTCGTGGCTCTACCGCGGCGCCGTCGAGGCGTTCCTCGCGGCCTGACACGCTCGGATCACGCCGTGACCAAGGGCTCGCACAGGGCCGCTGCAGCGGCGCATGCCCGCGCGCCTGCCGAAGCCAGCTCCTCCGGGGTGCCGAGCAGGCACGCCAGACACAGGGCGAGTTCGTTGACCCCGGGTTCGCTCGGCGTGAGCAGCCACGGAGCCGCCGTTGACCCGGTCGGCGCGAGGCATGCAACGCCGGCCGCTGCGAAGGGCGCGAGGCACTCAGGCACGTCACGTTGCGTGGCATGCCTGCACGAACCATCGATCGTTGGCGCCACCACCGCGACGGCAGCCTGTGCCGCGATCGAGGCGAGCGCGGCATGGTCATCGAGCACGATGAGCGCATCGCCCAGTTGCATGTCGCGAGCGAGTGCGCGGGCACGGTCGAGGCGGGCTGCATCCGGCGCCACGACGACGCGGGCCCGGCAGCCCAGCAACGACAGCCTCGCGACCACTTCCACCGCCGACAGCGCACAGACGGTCGATGCAGGCTCGCCGCACCAGAGCACGAGCGGCGCACCGGGCTCCGCGCTCCACGTGGATGGCGACACGGCCTGCCACGAGGTCGGTGCTTGCTCGGCCCACGCCACGCCATCGGGAACGCCGTGCTGCCACTCGCCCCACGCGACCACACGGCCGTGGCCGTGCGTCCATCGGGCCAGGCGTCGCGCACTCGGGCGCACCCCGATCACGCGGCCGGAATCAAGACCCGCGGCCCGAGCGTGGGCCGTGGCCGTCCCCACCGCCACGATCCGTTCCGGCTCGGCACCCTGCTCCCGCAAGGATGCCACGATCGACCGAAGCCGCGTCGGGCGGGCGGTGCCGGGCGTGCCGATGTCGATGACGTGCAGCGTCACTACCGATCCTGCGCACGCTGACGTGGCGCCTGGAGCGAGCCGCCGAGCGGCCGATCCTCGTGCTCGTAGAAGAGCTCGGCGATGTCGGTGGCCAGCTGCATGGCGAGCTGGTCCTCGATCTGGCGGCGGCCGGAGGTGGAGACGTACATCGACTGCGGCGGTTCGCGCAGCTCGGACTCCACGAGGTGGCCGTTGTCGTCGCCGGGGAAGATGCGGGTCTGGTCCTCGAGATCGAGCACCTTCACCCGCACCGCGGCGCCCGGCCGTGGGCTCGCGCCATCCACGCTGAGCGTGAAACGGTCGACCACCACGTAGATCACCTGCTGCACGTTCATCGCACGGCCGATCGACTCGATGCTCGCTCGGTTGCCTTGCGCATCGCTGCGCCGCGCGAGCTGGATGGCATCGGCGCAGCTCACGAGTTCGGTCACCTTGCCCTCGTCGAAGAGGAGCCGCTCGGTGCGGTCCGCGACCTCCGCACGCAGCGCCACGCGCGTCATGCGGTTCTTCGGGTCATCGATGAAGACGAGCGTGCGCTTCTCGGGAAGCTCATAGACCGCAGGCTGCTTCGGCGGGCCCTCGATGATGTAGGTCGCCGGAATGATGATGTTGCACGCCGACGACAGGCACGGCATGGCCAGCGCGAGGATGGCGATCGAGCGGCGCATCATCGAGCGCGGTCCGGGTACTTGTCTTCGAGGTGGTCGTAGAAGAGCCAGCCAGCCTTCTCGACGAAAACCTTCTGCAGGCCAAGCTCCACGCTGCGCTCGGTCGCGCTCTCGCGGCCGAGGTTCTCGAGGTCAGGGAACTTGCCCATGATGTTGAACTCGGCGGCGTAGGCATCGGGATCAAGGCCATCGTGCTCGACGATGCCCACGTTGGCCGCGGCGAGACCATCCCACAACCAGCGGTTGCCAGGCGGATTCAACCGGTACTCGTAAAGGTCCACCACCACGAGCCGCTCGACGTCGAGTTCCTGCGCGATCTTGCCCAGAGGCATCGCCGGCCATGAAGGATTCTGGTGCTGCCACGCCAGCGCCACCGTGGGATCGAGCACGCGCACACCGTGCACGTTCTTGCGCAGCGTGAAGGCCAGGTTCAGCGCGACGTTCGCCATCGCCGTCGGGTGCTCATACGCGGTCTGCATGTCGACTTGGAGCAACACCGCCACCGTACGGTTCTCAAGACCGTCGTACTTCGCCAGGACCTCGATCTTCTTCAGCGACTCGATGTTGTCACCCACGGCACTGGCCACCCCAAAGACCCAGCACCCCCCCAAGGGAAGACACGCCAGGCAGAGGGTGACGATGGCCAAGGGTCGCAACACGTTCAGATCCATCCCTTCAGGCGAGCGGTCGTGAGGAGCCACGAGGAAAAGGCGATGGATCCGAAGGTCCACCACCCTGCCCGGCCGGGGCTCCGGCAGAGCCAATAGCCTAGCCGACTCCCGGTGGCGGCTCCAAGCAACCCGAGGATCGCCGCAGCGGTCGCCAGGACCGCCAGAAGGAACCCCATCGGCTGTGTGCGCAGCGAGGCGACCAGATCGCCGGCGGCGGCGTGCGCAAACGCGGTGGTCATGCCGCAGGATGGGCACGTGATGCCCATGGCCGTGGGCCAGGTGCAGGTGGGCATGCCCAGCTGCACATGCGTGCCGAGCCCCGAAGGATCGGCGCGAAGAAAGGCCGCCACGACCACTGGAGCCGCAGCCACGAGACCGATGACGAGCGACGTGCATCGCTCTCGCGGCGAGAGCCGTGCGTCGAGGGTGGGCTGAGCGACCGCATCCATGCACGGACTGTAGCGCGGGCGCTCGCTAGCCTTGCAGCATGCTTCGACCGACCCGCTGGTGTGATGGCCATCTCGATCTTGCCTACCTCGCGCTGCACGGCCACGACCTCCTTGCTGAGGTGGCCGACCCCGCGGCGCGATGCGTGAGCCTGCCAGCCTTGGCTCGCGGGCGCGTGACGACGGTGCTGGGCACGATCTTCACGGAGCGCGGTGCCGAAGGCCAAGGCACGCCGTGGGGCTACGACGCGAACGATGCCCAGAGTGCCTTCGACGCCGGCGTGCGCCAGCTCGAGTGGTACGAGTCGATGGAGCGCGCGGGGCATCTGCACATCGTGCGGACGGCTGCAGACCTTGACGTGCAGGCACCGCTGCGCGTGGTGCTGCTCATGGAGGGCGCCGATCCCATTCGCTCGCCCGAGGACGTGTCGTGGTGGCATGCGCGAGGCGTGCGCGTGGTCGGCCTAACGTGGGCGCTCGGCTCGCGCCATGCCGGTGGCAATGCGGCTCATGGTGGGCTCACCGCGCTCGGTCGCGAGACCGTGGCGGCGCTCGATGAGCACCGCATGCTTCACGACGCGAGCCATCTCGCGGATGCGGCCCTCGATGATCTGCTGGCATGTTCGCCGAGGACCGTCGTGGCTAGCCACAGCAACTGCCGTGCGCTTGCCGACGAGCGCCAACGCCACCTGCGTAGCGACCAGATCGCCGCGATCGCCGCGCGCGGCGGTGTGATCGGACTGAACCTCTATGGCTCGTTCCTCGCGCATGGGCGCGAGGCAACGCTCGGTGATGCTCTGGCGCACGTCCAGCACGTCGCGTCGATCGCCGGACGCGATCGTTGCTGCCTCGGCAGTGATCTTGATGGCGGCTTCACGCCGATGCAGGTACCCGCGGGCGTGCGCGCCCCCGATCAGTTCGATGCGCTGGATGCCGGACTGGCCGACTCGGGCTGGACGGACCGCGAGCGCGAGAGCTTCGCGTGGCGCGCGTGGGACCGAACGCTGCGGTCCACGTGCCTGGCGTGAGCGACTCGCTGGCGAGCGCCGCACGCGGCACGCAGGCCGTTCAGCCGCTCAGGCCCGCGCTCTGCTCATCGTTGAGGTCGATGCGCCGGCGCTGGCCGGCCACCTCGACGCCCACATGCAGCAGGATGCCCGACCCATGCAGCGGCACAGCCAGGCGCGCTTCGTCGAGCACCAGGTGGTCGACCATCTCGGGAACCGACACATCCTTCAGGTCGACCACGGCCGAGCTGAGCAAGGACCAGTTCGAGGTGCACCAGCTGCGAGCGACGCGCAGGTCGCGCGTGGTGGCATCGGTGCTCAGGAGATGGAGTCGGCCATGCATGTCGATGGCCAGCTCGACGTGTGAGGCATTCGCGGGGCGAATGCGCAGGCCAACGAACTCGGGGAACCAGGCGAGCAGGCTGCTTCGCGGTGCATCGGCACGCGCGCTGCGCTGGGCGGCAAGATCGGGATCGACATAGGCAGGTGCAGTGGCCATGGCGGGCTCCTTGGACGGCAGGGTGACAGGTTGGGGCGGATCGACCGGAAGGTTGACGGCCGGTTGGATGGGCGCAGGCGCATCGAAGCGCGAGGCCACGGCGCGCAGCGCATCGCAGAGCTGCACGGCGACCTCGGCGAAGTGGGCACGCGTGCGCGATCGGATCTCGGCGGTGACCACGCCTTCAAGGCGATCGACGCGCTCGATCGAGCCGCACCATCGCACAGGCGTGGCGAGCTGGCCATCGGCCCACTGGCTGAGCCCGCCGGCAGCGGCAGCGCCGACTTCCTGCGACGCAGCGACCGTCACGACATGCACGGGCCGCCCCGCCACGGGCACGGTCTCCAGTTTCGTCGAGAGCTCCTGCAGCTTCACGCGTGCGGCCGCCTTCGCGGCTTCGTCGCAACCCGTGAGCAGGACGAGTTCGGTCGAGGGAATCAGGCAATCGCTCGCGGCGTAGCCATCGGGCAGGGACACGATCCATCGCCGGACGACGCGGCATGCATCGGGAAGCCCTTCCTCGGCCACGGCCACCGCGCGGCCTTCGGCGTGGAAGAGATCCACGCGCATGCGCTGGTCATCGAACCGCACGAGGCCCGTCGGGCCATCAGTCCGAGCCAGTCGCTCGGCGAGCTGCGCGAGCCAGATGCCCGACATCGACGGCAGATTGCCGCAGAGCGCCACGAGCACCGCCGCATCGGGAAGTCGAGGGGAGGCGCCGGCACCGATCGGCGCGGCGGGTTCGGCAGCTCCCATGAAGTGCGCGGCCAAGTCCTGGTAGGTCGATCGCGTGCTCATGGCTTGACCTCCTGGGCCGCTGCTGCGGCATCGACCGCCCGCAGCGATCGCATGCGTTCGACGACGTCGAGTGCGCGCGCACTGACCTGCGGAGCCTGTCGAGCCGAAGCAGGCAAGGCCTCGCTGATCGCCTCGTACTCGGGCTCGGGGCTCTCATCCACGGCGCGCGCCGCGCGCTGCGCCCACGCTTCCTGCGTGCGCTGCACCGCTGGCGGCGACTCGACCAGCCACGCCGCGAGCGCCTTGAACTCGGCGGCGGCATCGCTGGATGGAGCAAACTCGGTGATCGGCTGGCCGAACGAAACGGCTTCGCGCAGCACTTCGTGGTGGCGGATCGCACGCGGCGCAACCCGTCCCGGGAACTTGCGCTGCAGCGCGCCGAGGATGTCCGCACTCAGGTTGGTGCCGTCGCGGTGCATCGTGGGCAGGATGCGCAGCGTGACCGCGCGCTCCATGCGTGCGACGGCCGCATCGAGCAGCGCCACCTGGCTCTCGGCGCCCTTGAGCGCAAGGAACCCGGTCTCGACCGGCACGATGAGCTCATCGCAGGCACGCACCGCATTGAACGTCAGCAGCCCCGCGGTCGGCGGACAATCGATCAGGCACCAGTCGAAGCGTGGGGCCATCACGTCGAGCAACTTCGACAGCCGACGGTCGCGATCGTTCGCGCGCAGCAGCGGACCGCTCGACTCGATGCGCGACATGCGGAGATGGCTCGGCGCGAGCCACACGCCCTTGACCGGCTCCCAGAGCAGCCCAGACTGGACCAGCGGCGAACCGGCCCCCTGCTCGAGCACATCACCCACGCAGTGCTGGATGCGGTCAGCCGGGACGCCCAGCGACACGGCACAGTGCGACTGCGGATCGAGATCGACGAGCAGCACGCGCACGCCCTGCGCGGCGAGCACCGCCGCGAGGTTCACGGCCGTGGTCGTTTTTCCACAGCCGCCCTTCTGATTGACAATGGCCGAAACGCGCATCCTTGCTCCAGAGGCCTCCACCATCGCTCCGCCGTGCGTCCTGCACAGGGGGCGCGAGGTCCGGGAACTGTAACGCAGGTTGCGCCGAGGGGGCAAAGATCGCCCGGAACATCACGCCGTGATCGCACCGAGCTCACCCCGCCCCGACGGCCGACCATCCGGCCATCACGGCCTCTTCAGGCGGGGCTTCGACCAAGCCGGCGCCCACGGGGCCCTCGGGCAGGACGAGCACCAAGCCCTTGCCGGCGCGCTTCTTGTCGAGCTCCATGCACCGCCGAAGCGTGGCCGCGGCGTCCGGCCGATCAACCACGTCCTGCAGCCTCGTCGGCAGCCCCACGCGTTCCAGAAGCGCCTGCAACGCCTCGACCTGAGCGTGCCGGACGCGACCGAGTCGGCTGGCCACGGTCATCGCCGCGACCAAGCCGATCGCCACGGCCTCGCCATGCTTGATGCGGTCGTCGTGGCGGGCTTCGATGGCGTGGGCGTAGGTGTGCCCAAGGTTCAGGAGCGCCCGTTCCCCCTGCTCGGTCGGGTCACGATCGACGATGGCCACCTTCACGGCCGCTGCCCGGGCGACCAGTCCGGCGATCGCCGCGGTGTCCTTGCCCACGACCGCCATCGCGTTGGCGGCCAACCATTCGGCCAATCCGGCATCGGCAAGCAGCGCATGCTTCACGCACTCGGCCAAGCCGCACTGCATCTCGCGAGGCGGCAAGGTGACGAGTGTGGCAGGGTCGCACACGACGAGCTCGGGCATCGCGAAAGCACCGACGGCGTTCTTGGCCAGGCTCCCATCGCGCAGCACCACGTTGACCGCCGACTTCCCCCCGATCGCCGCATCGACCATGGCGAGCAGCGTGGTCGGCACTTGGATGCACCGCACGCCACGCATGTACGTGGCGGCAAGGAAGCCCGCCGTGTCGCCCACAATGCCGCCACCCACCGCCACGACCGCGCCCGCGCGCGTGATCCCGTGCTCAAGGAGCTGCGCAGCGAGCGACCCGACGGTGTCGAGCGACTTCACGCGCTCCTGGGCAACCATCGTGCAGAGGCGTGCATCGATGCCCAGACCCTGCAGCCCGTGACCGATGCGCCCAGCGAGCGCGACGACCGCCTGATCGGCGACGATCGCGACGGGTCCGCCCGCGGGTCGGGACATGAGCGCCTGCCGCACGGCATCGACGGCATCATGCCCGATTCGGATCACGCTCTGTTGGGGCGGCCGGCCGCACGCCAAGTCCTGATGCATGGCCACAGGCTACTCCCGCCGCGCGGCCTGGAACGCGAGGTATTCGTCCATCGCCTTCTGGCCCATGTAGATGCGCATCATGCGCTCGGGGATCGCGGGCACATCCATCCACATCAGGACATCGACGACGTTGCCGAAGTCCCGATCGACGTTGAAGGCGAGCACGCGGGCCTCCATCTTCAAGTACTGGCGGATCAGAACCGGCACCGTGCGGCGCCCTTCCTCGACTTCCTTGACCAGGTGCTCGAGCTCGGACACCTGTCCCAGCGACTGTCGCCAACTGTCGGGATCGCCGTGGTCGGCGCCGAAGTCGACAGGCGGATCCTTGGCCTGCACGAGCTCGGCGAGCTCGTCGGCGCGGCGGGTCGCGTGCAGGAACGCCACGATCACGTGCTTGCTCGCCAGTTGAAAATCATCGCTCACGCTGACGGTGCCGAACAGCGAACCGATGCGCGGATGTCGAGCGATGAAGAGCGCGATCCCGCGCCACAGCAGGAAGAGCGGCAGCGGCTGGCGCTGGTACTCCGCGCGGACCCAGGCGCGGCCCATCTCGAGCGAATCCTCGAGCCGAGGCAGGAGCTCGGGCGCGAACTCGAAGTGGTTCGAGAGGTAGAGCCCCTTGATGCCGGCCTGCGCCATGAGTTCGCGCGCCACGCCGAGCCGGTACGCACCCACAAGCTCGCGCCGCTCGCGCTGCCAGATGAAGAGGTGCCGGTACTGCCCGTCGTACTGGTCCAGGTCGATCGCGCGGCCGCTGCCCTCGCCCACCGCGCGGAAGGTCACCTCGCGCAGCCGACCGATCTCGTGCAGCACGCGCGGGATCAGCGACGCACGCGCGCAGTAGATGTCGTACGGGCCCTCGCTGTGGTAGAGCTCGGTGCCCGGCAAGGCGCGAAGTTCCTCTTCCAGCGCATCGGGACCGTGCAGAGCGCGCTCGATGAGGGGCTCCTGGGGCCCGAGCGCGGGCGCCTTGACCGTGCGCTGCCGCAGGTCGCGCCCAAGCATCTCGCAGCGCACGCGCAGGTAGTCGGTCACGCTCTGCGCATCGCCGAAGCGCTCCATGCGCTCGTGCGGGATCGGCCGGCCGATGCTCACGCGCAGCGGCTGCCCAAACTGCTTCACGGCCTCGCGCGGGATCTGCGCGGTGCGCAGGATCGGATGGACCATGCCGAGCCGGTGGAACCATGGCGAGTTCTCGCCTTCGAACCACATGGGCACGACGGTCGCCTTGTGCTTCATCATCAGGCGGCCGACATTGGGCGACCACGGCGGATCGACGCTCACGGGGCGATCCTTGGTGCGGTGGCTCACCTCACCAGCCGGGAACAGGCACAGCACGTGGCCATCGGCAAGCCAGTGCATGGCTTCGAGGAGCGCCCGCATGTTGGTGGTGCGGGCATTCGGGCCGCCCATCACGTCGACACCGATCAGCCAGGGCCGCAGCGAGTCGACATCCATGAGCCGTTCGTTGGCCATGATGCGCAGATCCTGCCGACGCTCGGCGACCAGGGCGCACATCGCGCACGGATCCCACAGCCCGAAGGCGTGGTTGGCCACCACGACGACCGGACCGGTCGTTGGCATCGCCTCGGCCATGCTGCCGGTCACGTCGAGCGTGCGGTTCGCGCCAGCAATCAAGCGATGGAAGACCGTCGGCTCCGAACGATCGCGCGCCGCGCGTTCAAGCGCGCGGAGCTTCCTCACCCCGAGGAGTCGTTCAGCCAGTTCGAGCCACATGGGCCCGATGCTACGCCCCGATCGTTCAGGGGCAGGCGCCCCACGCGCTGAGGAGGAGCCCAAGGTCAGCGCCGTCCACCGTGCCGCTGGCATCGATGTCGCCGGCGCCTGAACCGCCCCAGTTGCCGACGAGCAGGCCCAAGTCGGCTCCATCGACCGTTCCGTCGGCATTCACATCGGCTTGGCAGGAAGGCGGCGGCGGGACCTGCGTCTCGAACGCACCCATGTCCACGACCGGCGCACCGACGCCGGTGTCCGCGGTCGACGCAATGTCGACGCGTCGCGGCAGGCCATCGTGATCGACCGTGATGCCCGCCGGGATCAACGAACTGCTGCCGGCATCGACGCCGGGCGACGCGGGTTGCAGGCGAAGGTCAAAGGCCGCCAGATCGACGAAGAGCGGCGTCGTGCTGATGTTGCCCGTGCCCGTCGCCCCGCCTTGGACGAGCGAATACGACACCGTCGTCGTGCCGGCGGAGGTGGTGACTTGGTTGTTGGTGGTGCTGCTCGACGAACCCGTGTTGTTCCAGAACACGCAATTGGCCAGGTTCGAGGTGCCGCCGGTGTTCAGGTAGCCGGCTCCCGTGGTGGTCGCCGAGGTGTTGGCCACAAAGGTGCAGTTGCGCACGGTCACCGTGGCGTTGTTGCCCGACCAGATCGCGCCGCCGCTGTTGGAACTGGTCGCCCTGTTCTGGATGAACACGCAGTTGGTGATCGACCGGCTCGCCACGCCAAAGGTCTCGATCGCGCCCGCGCGAGCCGCCTGGTTGTTGCGGAAGAGGCACCCGGTCCAGGTCACTGCACCCGCATTCGTGTCGAACGCGCCGCCATACGAACCTCCGAGGTTGTCGATGAAGTCGCAGTCGAAGAACGATCCACCGGCGCTCAGCACGTAGCCCGCACCGCCGCCGAACGTGCATCGATTGCTGATGAACCGACAGTTGCGAATCGTGGGCTGGCCGTTGGACAGGATGATGATCCCGCCGCCCTTGTCGTAGTTGGACGCCGTGGCGCCGTTCGCATAGCCCCCGGTCACCGTGAAGCCATCGAGCACGGCGGTCGCAGCAACGCCCGTGGCCGACACCACGTGATACGAGTTGTCAGCCAGGTTGGTCGTGGTCCCGTTGTCGTTGCGGCTGAGGTCGCCCGTGAGGATCGTCGGGTTGCCAACGAGATCACGCTGGGCCAGCTCAGTCTCGGTCCCCGTGAAGCCTCCGTAGACCGCCACGCCAGACTTCATGGTGATGAAGACCGTTCGGGCGGTTCCCGACGTCGGCTCGTAGGTGCCCTCGGCTACCCAAACCTGATCACCGCTGACCGCCGCCGTGAGCGCGCGTGACACGCCGTCGACGGTCCGGAACGCGTTCTCCCAGCTCGACCCGTCGTCGGCACCGGTGGACAGCCCGACGTTGACGTAGCGAATGGCAGCCTGCGCCGACGAGGACAGCGCACCCAAGACAAGCAGCGAGGTCAGGATCTTCATGGTTCATGGCCCCGAAGGGGTGACGGAACGTAGCACGGGAGGCGAGCGCGTCACGGCTCACCAGTGACAATCCGGGGAAATCCGCCGATGATCTCATCCGGGCGTGTCCATGCGCACCACCGTGGGCTCGCCACGAAGGCCCACGCGCCCGTCGGCGCCCGTGGTGCGGCGCCCTCCGGCTTGTGCGGTGCCGAAACCCTGCCGACAATCCCCACATGATGACCTGTGCCGCGACGATGCTGGGGCTCGCTCTGGGACCTCTGGGGCTCACCCCCGCGCCGCCCGCAGACACTCGCCCGGGCCCGGACCGCCCCAACATCATCCTGATGATCGTCGATGATCTCGGGCAGCAGGACACCTCGGTGCCCATGCTGCCGGACCGCACTGCCCTCAACGACCGTTACCGCACGCCAAACCTGGAGCGGCTCGCTGACCGGGGCGTGCGATTCTCAAACGCCTCGGCCGCGGCACCGGTCTGCACGCCATCGAGGGCAGCCATCATGAGCGGCCAGTCGCCGGCGCGATCGCGCGTGACGTACTGGACGCTGGAGCAGGACACCGACACCTCGTCCCGCCATCCTCGCCTGGCACCGCCCGCATGGCAGGTCAACGGCTTGCAGCCGAGCGATGATCTCTTGCCGGAACTGTTGCGCAAGGCAGGCTATCGAACGATCCACGTGGGCAAGGCGCATTGGGGAGCGCGTGGAACACCAGGCGCGGATCCGCTGCGCATGGGGTTCGACGTGAACGTCGCCGGGCACGCCGCAGGTGCACCAGGGAGCTATCTCGCGCGGGATCACTTCAAGGATGCCGTCCGCAACCGGCGGGGTTCACTGCAGCCGGAGGAAGCACCCGCAAGCGTCTGGGATGTTCCCGGCCTGGCACGCTGGCATGGCACTGATGCGTGGCTGGACGATGTGCTCGCCAAGGAGGCATCAAGCGCGATGTCGGACGCCGTCCGGGAGAAGGTGCCGTTCTTCCTCTCCTTCTGCCCCTACGGCGTGCACACGCCGATCATGCAGGACGATCGATTCGCCGACGACGCTGCGGGCCTTGATGCGCGCGAGCGCGCCTATGCGACGATGATCGCTGCCGTCGACCACGCGCTCGGCACGCTGGTGGAGCGCTGTGCCTCGCTGGGTGTGCTTGAGTCGACGGTGATCGTGTTCACCTCCGACAACGGTGGCCTGTCGGCCCACTCCCGGGGCGCCGCGCCGGATGGCGCGACGCAGCACTCGCACAATGCACCGCTGCGCTCCGGCAAGGGATCCGCGTACGAAGGCGGGCTGCGCGTGCCCCTGGTGGTGGCCGGTCCGCGGATCGAGGCGCGCACGAGGCCCATCGACGTGCCTGTCGTGGGTACCGACCTCTACCCGACGCTGCTCTCGCTGGCAGGCTGCAGCATGCCAGCGGATCGCACGATCGACGGCATCGACCTGACGCCGGTGCTGCGTGGAGGATCGACCGTGCCGATGCGAACCACGCTGGTACACCAACCGCATGCCTGGGGGCCCAGCGGACCGGGCATCGAACCCTTCAGCTCGATCCGTCGCGGCGATTGGAAGCTGATCTGGTTCCACGACGCTGCGGGAGCGAGCGCCCAAGGGGTCGTGGTGCCGCGCCTGGAGCTTTATGACCTGAGCAAGGACCTCGGCGAGGCGCACGAGTGCTCAGCGCAGCATCCCGAGTGCCTGGCGATGATGCGTGTCGAGCTCGAGGCAGCACTGCGGACGTCTGGAGCGCAGTTCTCGCTTCACCGCGCGACCGGTCAGGCCATCACCCTCGGTGCAAGCCCCGCGAGCGATCCACGGTAAATCCGTCGCAAGCCACGTGCGCGACGCACGAGTCTCCCACGCCCCGTGGGACTGATCGGCCCGAGTTCAGTTGGGGCTGAACGGCAGGGCCGACTTGTGCACGCACAAGCGAAGGTTGCCGTCAGCGCAGCGGCGGAAGACGAAGGTCTTGTCGACCATGACTTCCTTGCCGTCGGGTCCGGTGATGTAGACGTTGCCCATCGTGATGGCGATGTCGCCGTGGATCTGTATGCCGTTCTCGGCGGCATTGTTGTCGTAGCGCGCCGCCGTCCAGCCCTTGAGCGCGAAGCCGGTGTCCTCGGGGAAGTTCGGGTTGCCGCCGACGAAGTACGCCAGGGCGCCTTCCTTGGTCGGGCGGAACGTGCGCGGTCCAAAGGCGAGCGTCGGCTTGAAGAAGACCTGGCCCTCCGCGTAGTCGTAGAGATCGTCGATCATGCGCGATGCTTCGGCACGGGCGTCGCCGCCGCGCGCGTGCACCTGGGCGACCTGCACCAGGCCATCGCACCAGGCTTGCTGCGCCGCATTCACCTGCTGAGCGGTGATGGGCGCAAGGGCACCAGTCGCCGTTCGCGTGGGCGCCGTGGCGCTCGAACCCTTGCTGACGTTGTTGCCGATCGAGACGCAGGCCCCCATGTGGATCGCAAGCAGGACAAGGACGCCACGGGAAAGGAAGGGGGACATCGCCCGATCCTACATCGCCGGCCGCGCCGGACGAGGAGCTCGAGCGCGCCCCGCGGCGCCTGGTGCAGCGCCAGCTGCACCGGAGCGCTGCGGCGGGTCATGAAACGAAGCAGCCCCGGCGGATGCCGGGGCTGCAAGGTGAATGACCCCAAGGGGATTTGAACCCCTGTCCTCTCCGTGAAAGGGAGATGTCCTAGACCGGGCTAGACGATGGGGCCAGTCGGTGGACGGGCGGAGACTATACCGACTTCCGGTCGTCGTGGCGAGGGGTCACCGTCGAGCCCCACCCCTGGCCCACCCCGGTAGCCTCGCAAGTGTGCCGCCCGAGAACCTGACGACGTTCCACCCCGGTCGCGCCGGGTCAACCGTCATCGTCTGCCCCATGCAGGTCGAGCGCAAGGCCGCCGAATCCTGCGGCCGCCCGGTGCCGGTGATCCAGTGCGGCATCGGGAACGATGCCATCACTCGTGCCTTCACCCGCATCGATGCCCTGCCCGAGCGACCACGCCATGTGGTGCTCTTCGGCATCGCCGGTGGCCTGCGCGAACCCTGCGATCGCGAGACGGCGTGGGTGATCGACCGCGTCGTCGACGCGGCCACCGGGGCGAGCGCCAACTCCCCGACCGCTCGACTCGCGCCTCCGAAGTCGCTGGCAAGCGTCGGCCACGCCGACACCATCATCGCCACGCCGGCCGATCGCACCGCATTCGCCGCGCGAACGGGGGCGAACCTCGTCGACATGGAGTGCTGGGCGTTCGCCCAAGCGGCCATGGCGCGCGGCATGGCGTGGACCATCGTGCGCGGCGTCAGCGACGGACCGCTCGATGACATGCCGATCGAGGTGCTCGACCTCGTCGACCCCGACGGCAACCCGAAGCTCGCTGCCGCGGCGGCCGCCGTGCTGAAGTCGCCCAGCCTGGGCGCCAGGCTCATGGCGCTCCAGTCGCGCAGCACTCGCGCGCTCGCCCGCGCGCAGGCCTTGCTCACGCACATGCTCGACTCCGTCGACGGCTCGCCGGTCGCCAGCAGCGTCGAGCACCCGGCTCTCATCATGGGTGGGACCTTCGATCCGCCGCACCGACGCCATCTGGGCATGCTGATCGAAGCGTGTCGCGCGCTGTCGGCATCGAGTGCGATCATCGTGCCCGCAGCGGCGAATCCACTCAAGGACACCGGAGCGGCGCCGCAGGACGTGCGCTGGGAGATGCTCCAGGCCGCACTGCTCGATCCCGGCATGCCGCGCTCAAGCGCTGCGGTCATGGTCAGTGGCTGCGAACTCGAGCGCGGCGGCGCGAGCTACACGATCGACACGCTGCGCACGCTCCTTCCGCTGATCC
>Ga0315906_10003468_pt1 | contig 20944 bp, 14 predicted proteins | sample LakEriMetagenome_4_FD_203526 | JGI IMG/M metagenome (GOLD analysis project Ga0315906, IMG submission 203526) | Freshwater fungal communities from buoy surface, Lake Erie, Ohio, United States - Buoy 2 MA122 | ecosystem: Environmental > Aquatic > Freshwater > Lake > Lake biofilm | place: USA...
CCACCTTGCCTCGCGGCAACGCAGTTACTCTTGGTTACAGGGTGGTAACGATTCCCCTGATTGGGACTTCCACCCAATTATTCAATCGCCTTCACAGGCGCACTAGCCATCCGCTGCCAAGCGGTGGTAGCGGCGCGAGGAAGGCCTCCACCGTCTGGCGACAGGTGGCTACGGGCGACAGGTGGCTACGGCTCCTCGTAGCCATCCGCTGCCAAGCGGTGGTAGCGGCGCGAGGAAGGCCTCCACCGTCTGGCGACAGGTGGCTACAGGACAGTAGCGACGGAATCGAGACGTTGCCTTCGGTGGGGATGACGTTAGCATTAGTTCCCGTCGAGAAAGCCACGAATGAACCAAGGACCAAAGGGGACCAACATGACCAAGATTCAAGTTTATGATCCTGCACTTTGCTGCAGCTCAGGCATTTGTGGTGTGGATGTCGATTGGTTGAAGAGCCAGGGAATCAAAGCGAGCCTTGCTGCTGAATCCATTTTTTAATAGGAGCAAGGCATGATGAAGTTTCTCGTACAACTCCCGCACTTTCTGTTCTTCACCGGGAAAGGTGGAGTGGGCAAAACTTCGCTGGCATGTGCTACGGCCGTGCAACTTGCAGATTCAGGGAAAAGAGTGCTGCTGGTCAGCACGGATCCTGCCTCGAACGTTGGGCAGGTATTCGGAATGACCATAGGAAACAAGATTACCCCATTCGACTCGGTACCACGCTTGTCTGGCTTGGAAATCGATCCCCAAGCTGCTGCGCAGCTCTACCGCGATAAGATCGTTGGACCCGTTCGCGGCGTGCTGCCAGAGAGCGTGGTCAAGGGGATTGAGGAGCAACTTTCGGGTGCTTGCACGACGGAGATTGCCGCTTTTTATGAATTCACGGCGCTGTTGACCGATGAGGTTATCCAAAGAGATTTCGACCACGTCATCTTCGATACTGCACCGACGGGCCATACCTTGCTTTTGCTCGATGCTACGGGAGCTTATCATCGCGAGACGGCGCGTCAAATGGGTCCAAGCGGCATCAGTTTCACCACGCCGATGATGCAGTTGCAGGATTCCAAGAAAACCAAAATTTTGATCGTAACCTTGGCGGAAAACACACCGGTGCTTGAGGCGGCCGGTCTACAAAGCGACTTGCGTCGTGCCGACATCGAGCCTTGGGCCTGGATCATCAACAACAGTTTGGCGATCGCAAATCCCACTTCGCCATTGATGCGCCAACGCGCATCAAATGAACTTGCCCAGATCGACGCGGTGACGAAACAACATGCCAAGCGTTGGGCGGTCGTTCCGTTGCAGGCACAAGAACCTATTGGCGTTGAGCGTCTGAAGAAACTCGCAAGGCATTTTGCCTCTTGATTTCCAATCGCTCTACCATCCCCTTTTCGTCGCATGCTAAACTTTATCGAAGTTTACGAAACCACCTCAGTTCGCGCTCCAGGTTTTACCAAAGAGTAGATTGCAGAGATCGTCCATTCAGTCCATCGAAAACAATTTGTCGATCGCGAACATGGATTTCGAGGACTTTAGGATGGCAGTGAGTAAAGACGGGATTTTTCAGGGCTTCGCGAGCTAGCGTCGGCCAGTGCGCTGTCGAGTGGGTTGTTGTTACGACAATGCGGTGGCGGAGAGTTTTCTTGGGTCACTGGCTATTGCAATATGCGGTTAAGCCAGAGCGATAAATAGTTTCGATTCGGAAAAGGCACCATGACAGGATTTTTATTCGGGGACGAAGCCGACGAGTTCTTTTCGAAAGGTTCCGAAGGGAAACCAGCAGAAAATCGCAAAACAAGGAATTCCGAGATCGCCAAAAGCGTCGTCCCGGGAATGTCCGATGAAAGCCCTTTGTCGGTCACGCAATTGACCGCTTGGATCAAACGCACCCTCGATCAAAATGTCTCAAGCTTCTGGATTGCAGGAGAGGTCAGCAACGTCACTAAGGCCGGTTCTGGGCATGTGTACCTGACCATCAAAGACGCCTCGAGTCAAATCGGAGCGGTGATCTGGCGCTCGAGCTGGGAGCGCTGCAAATTCGATATCAAAGAAGGAATGGCCGTCCTTGGGATGGGAAAACTCGACGTGTATGGACCAAGAGGGACCTACCAAGTCGTATTGCAAAAACTTGAGCCTCAAGGGCTCGGTCCCCTACAAATCGCCTTCCGAAAGCTCCATGCGCAATTGGCCGCCGAAGGAATGTTTCTACCGGAACGCAAGCGAGCCTTGCCGCGGTTCCCAAAACGCATTGGGTTCGTCACCAGCCCACACGGGGCAGCGATTCACGATTTCCTGGAGGTACTCCGACGTCGATGGCCTCAGATGAACGTGCTGGTCGTTCCCGCTAAAGTCCAAGGCCCTGGAGCGGCCGAAGATATCGCAAACGGGATCGCAATGGCCAACCGAATCGAGCCACCTCTAGATCTCCTGGTCGTTGGACGAGGTGGGGGCTCGATCGAGGACCTCTGGGCCTTTAACGAAGAAGTTGTTGTTCGCGCAGTGGTGGCTTCTAGCATCCCTGTCGTATCGGCGGTCGGACACGAAATCGATGTCACGCTGTGCGATTTAGCAGCCGATGTCCGCGCCTTGACTCCCTCGGAAGCCGCCGAAAGGATCGCGCCGAATCGCGATGAAATCCTCGAAACACTCCAATCCTGCAAAGCTCGGCTCGCTTCGATCGTCGCCAGCAAAGTCCGCGAACTTGAGTCACGATTCCTGGGACTCACAAGGCGACCGGTCATCGAACAACCCGAGCGAATGCTTGACTCCTCGGTCCAACGATTGGATGAAGTCGACTACCGACTAACCGAATCGCTCGATCGGCAAATTGAAAAGCGAGAATTCGAGTTCGAGAAAATGGCAAGTCGACTCGAAGCGATCAGCCCCCTGAAAACCCTCGCGCGTGGCTACTCGCTGACGATGGATCCACAGCACGGAACCATTCTCTCGCGAGTCGAACAAGTCCACGTAGGACTGCGCACCGAAACCCGTGTCGAGAACGGAAACTGGACGAGCATCATCGAACGAATCGAGGGGGATTAGCAACTAAAGCCCCAGCCACAGACGTACAGTAAGTCCGCACAAATCCCGCCGGTCAGTCTTGGAAAAAAACCTCGTCGGCCGTTCGACCGAGAATCGCCTTGATCTCGATCTCGTTGAGAAATGGGGACTGTGTTCCAATCAGCGAAATGGAACCTTTGTAGTTGTGGGGGACTTGGACCTGATAAGGGCAATCGCTACCCCACATTAAGCGATTGGCTGTGAACGCATCCCGCAGTTGCTTGATCATGGGCAGAAGATCGGTGTAGGGAGCTTGTTTGGCTCCCAATGCGTAGAACGCTGAGGTTTTAACGAACACTTTTTTAAATCTCGACAACCCGCAGAGTTTGTTCAGGTCCGCTTGATCGATCTGTCCTTTCATCCCGATCCTGGAAAAATGGTCGATGACGATCTTTGTTCGTGGATATTTGGTTGCCATCGCTTCAATCGCTGGGAGAACTTCAGGATCCGATAGCAAGCAGATGGCCTGCTTGGTCTTCGCCGCCGTTTTGAACATCGCATCAATCCCTGGATTCTGATCCCACTGGGCAACATTCTGGGCGTTGGCGTACAACCGAAATCCTCGGACCCCTTGTTCCTGCATCCGGTTCATGGTTCCTTCAACGTCCGGCGCGTTGTGATCGATAATCGCGACTCCTTTGAATTGCTTAGGCTGTTTTCGAATGCAATCGAGCATGTACTTGTTGTCGAATCCGAAAAAGCTCATCTGGATCAGAACCACTCGGCGGACGTTTTCGGTTCCAGCGAGCTTGAGGATCGCATCGGGGGTAAACGATTCCGGTACGACGTCGGCTACCGTGTACTTTGAATCCAACGGATAATCATCGGACGGTTTGGGCCAAACATGGACGTGTGAGTCGATAAAACCGCCCTCGAGGAAGCTTGGTTCGAGGGCACCCGGTTCGAATGCCGAGGTCGCCCTGGCCAACGATTTGGCCGATGCCCCGATGGCCATCCCGCTGCTGGCGACAAGTAAACTCCGTCTAGTCCAAAGATTGGTTTTCTGCTTGGGGTCGTTCATGCTCAAAACTCCTTGATGATCTCTCGGTAATATTCAAAGGCTGCTCGGACCTGGTCAATCGCGATGTACTCGTTCTCGGTATGAGCTTGGTCGATACTTCCAGGCCCAAAGATGATCGTATCGATGCCCAATTCTCGAATATGCGTTCCATCGGATCCGTAAGCGACCCCCTCGACGGTATCACTATACCCCATTTTTCTGAGGATATCGCAGGATAGTCGGGCGATAGGTGCCTCGGCGGCCGTCTCTAAACCCCGATCGTAGAGTAAGGGTGGTTCCATCTCGAATCGGGATCCAGGAACCGCGTCTGCGACCGCATCGATCACTTCTTGGTAACCTGCGAGGACCTCTTGGACGTCTTCAAAGGGAAGCAAACGCCGATCGATTTGGATCGAGCAACGGTCCGGCACAAAGTTGACTTGAACGCCCCCTTCGATCAGTCCGATATTCCCAGTTGCGGGGCCGAGCAGAGGATGCACCCTGGAGCCAAGGGATCCGTGGTAGACTTCGATTGCCGATACCAACTTGGCCATGTGATGGATGGCGTTGACCCCCAAATGAACCTTCGAACTGTGTGCTTGCTTGCCGATTGCGACAATCCGCCAGCGCAGTACTCCTTTGCTCGCGATAACGGTCTTGAGTTCCGTCGGCTCGGCGACGATCGCTGCTGTTGCTGCCAAGGATTCACACAATTTGAGGACCCCTAAGCAGGAGAATTCCTCGTCGACCACACTTGCCATCCAAACATCACCCCTGGGGACCAAACCATCAAGCTTGGTCTGCACCATTGCGGCCATCATGCAAGCCAATCCAGCTTTGGTGTCACAGGACCCACGTCCATACATGCGGCCCTCGACAATTCTAGGCTCAAAAGGCTCGATCGTCATCCCCGATACAGAAACAGTATCCATGTGAGCTTCGAGCAACAGCCGACGATCCGTCGGCTGTCCTTGGTTTCCACGCCCCGGGAGCCTTGCGATGACGTTGTCTCGACCAGGCAAGACCGGTTGTCGCCAGCATTGGATTCCATGCAATTCCCAAAACGCTTCGATAAAATGAGCCAACGCACCCTCGCCAGGACCATCCTGATAAAACGCATTGACACTGTTGATACGGACCAAGTCAGATAGGATTCGGATCGGATCGATGGACATGATACGGAGCTACAGTAAGCAAAGGGCAGGGGAGGACAATCGGTCTTTGGGCCAAGTACTGGTGGGTATCTTATCAGATCCAAGAAAACTGGTCTCATGATCGATTACAATCAATCGTCGCACCAGTGTAGTAATTCTTTTTTGTCCTCCGCGATCCTTTCTATGCTCCCTTCGTACCTACCAATTTTTTCGTTCGCGATCTTGTTTTGGCTCGCATCTGCCAGCTTCTCCCAAGACCCAAACCTGACGCTGTCTTACCCGACCTCCAAGGTTGTATCGCAAGTCGATGACTACCATGGAACGAAAGTGGATGACCCATTCCGATGGCTCGAGGACGTCGATGCCCAGGACACCAAGACTTGGGTCTCGGAACAGAATCGCTTGACCTTCGATTATCTAGCCTCCATTCCGGCCCGAGAACGATTCAAAGAGCGCTTGACCAAGCTCTGGAACTTCGAACGCTATGGTCTTCCACGCAAGCACGGGAACACGTATTTCTACACCTACAACAACGGGCTGCAAAACCAGAACGTTGTTTACATCGCCGACTCGATCGACGTCCAAGGCCTCTTGAAGCAGAAACTTCTGCTAGATCCAAATCTACTGAGCCAAGACGGTACCGTCGCGCTGAGCGGCTATGTTCCTAGCGACGACGGACGCTATCTGGCTTATGGTGTCGCTCAGTCCGGAAGCGATTGGAACGAATGGCGAATCCGAGATGTGCAAACCGGTAATGACCTAGCCGATTCCATCCGTTGGGTCAAATTCAGTTCGGTCGCCTGGACGGCCGACCATCTGGGCTTCTTCTACAGCCGCTACGATGCTCCTAAGGAGAATGAATTCACAGGAGTAAACTACTTTCAAAAGCTCTATTACCATCGCGTTGGAACCGATCAGCAATCCGATTTGTTGGTCTACGAACGTCCAGACGAAAAAGAATGGGGCTTCGGTGCTTCGGTCTCCGACGATGGCAAATACTTGCTGGTCTCGGTGTGGCGCGGCACGGAAAAGAAGAATCTGGTTTTTTATGCTCCCATCGCCAACGGAACGATCCCCCAGAAATCCGATGTGGTTGAATTGATCCCAGACTTTACTGCCGATTGGCAATTTCTGGGCAACGACGGAAAACGCTTCTACTTCGAAACCGATGACGGGTCTCCCAAGCACCGAATTGTGGCTATCGATATCGATGAACCAGCCAAAGCTGAATGGAAAACGATCGTTCCAGAAACCGATGAATCGATCGAAAGCGCTAGCTTGCTCGGAAACCACTTGCTCGTGCACTACCTACGCGATGCGACTAGCGTCGTCCAGGAATACTCAACAGAAGGTAAACCGGGCAAGGAGATTCTTATCCCTGATCTCGGAACGGTAACAGGATTCGAGGGAAAACGAACCACCAACGAAACTTTCTTCTCTTTTACCAATTACATCACCCCTCCGACGGTGCTCCGTCTCGATTTGGACAGCTTGGAATCGGAGGTTTGGAAATCCCCCAAGTTAGATTTCAATCCTGCGGATTATCTAACCGAGCGAGTTTTTTTCTTAAGCAAGGATGGGGTACGCATTCCAATGCTCCTCTCGCGAAAAAAAGGGGTCGAGAAAGACGGTCAATTGCCCACGATCCTCTACGGCTACGGTGGGTTCAACATTTCGATCACACCCAATTTCTCACCAGCCAATTTGGCTTGGATGGAACAAGGTGGAATGTACGCGGTTGCAAACCTGCGAGGTGGTGGCGAGTACGGTCGGCTTTGGCACGAGTCAGGAATGCTGGAAAACAAGCAGCGGGTCTTCGATGACTTTATCGCAGCAGCAGAGTATCTCATTTCTGAGGGATATACCGACAGCACCAAGCTGGCTATTTCGGGGCGAAGCAACGGTGGATTGCTTGTCGGTGCAGCGATGACGCAAAGACCGGATCTATTCGCCGTCGCACTCCCAGCCGTTGGAGTGATGGATATGCTTCGCTTCCATCGCTTCACGATTGGTTGGGCTTGGGTCAGCGAATTCGGAAGCTCCGAGGACCCAACCCAGTTCGCGAATTTGATGAAGTATTCGCCGTTGCATCGGCTCAAGCCTGCGACCCGTTATCCAGCTACCTTGATCACAACCGGCGACCATGATGATCGGGTCGTACCTGGCCATTCCTACAAATTCGCAGCGCGCTTGCAAAGCTGCCAAAGCGGGACGCGGCCAACCCTCATTCGCATCGAAACCAGCGCCGGGCACGGTGCTGGAACCCCAGTCTCCAAACTGATCGAAACGGCTGCTGACACGCTAGCGTTCGTTTGGAAAAACTTTGGGCTCGAATAAATCCATCCTCTACCCTGACCAATTTGTAAAGGCTCGAGAGTTCCACCGTGCACGCCTCCCAAATCCTCTACGAAGACAACCACTTACTCGTGCTCAATAAGCCAGCCGATTGGATCGTCCAAGGCGCATCGACGGACGATCGAAGTTTGCTAGAGTCTGCCCGATTGTATTTGAAGCACAAGTATCACAAACCAGGCAACGTGTATCTCGGGGTCGTCAGCCGGCTCGATGCACCCGTCACAGGTGCTGTTCCTTTTGCTCGCACGAGCAAGTGCGCCGCGCGACTCAGCGAGCAATTTCGCGAACATCGAGTCGACAAGGAATATTGTGCAATCGTCTCTGGATGCCCTACTGCCATCGAAGCGCGCCTCGAGCAAACCCTAGTGCGTCGCCCTCAGGACATATTCACTCGCATCGTCGCTGCCGATCATCCCGATGGACAAGCAGCGATCCTTGAGTACCGAGTCCTGGCCTGCGCAGCGAACCACTCTCTTTTGAGTATTCGATTGATCACAGGACGCAAACATCAAATCCGCTGCCAATTGGCAGCTATCGATTGTCCCATCCTAGGCGATCGCCTGTATGGTTCCCAGGAGCCTTTCCCTCAAGGCATCGCGTTGCACTGCCAACGCTTGGAATTTGAACACCCAACCTCCAAGGAACGCCTCAGGATTTGTGCCGATCTACCTATCTATTGGCCCAAATTCCAAACCGTAAGTATGACTGTCGGTTGATGACCAGTGGCCTTGGATCGATTCTTCATCGGGCGGACCACAGCACACCGAACGGGTTTGCGATCAAGGAGCTTCGCTAGCAAGCGGCACAAGCTCCCCATCGATCGCCCTGCGTATCACGGCGTGGACTTGCTCAAGGGTTCCGACGGCTACCAAAACCCGAAAACTTGCCTTGGACTTGGTGATGGCAGGAACTTCACGGTAACGATAGACCACATTCCATTTGACGACCTTCTCGGTTGGAAAACGGAATCGACCATAGCCTGCGGAAGGTTCGATCCAATCGGGACAGCCTGCTGAAATTGCACCCATGGCAAACTGCCCATCCCTCGTCGAGAGAATCACTGGATCGGGCTGCTCTCCGGGTCCGTCGTCAAGTCGTCGGAGTTCTTTGCTTGCCGTCGTAACCCTCCAGAACTCGGAAAATTCTCTCGGCATGTAACCCGTCAACACCTCGAACTGGGCATATCGATTCCTGGCGTTTGGATCGATTTCGAAGGTATTATCGATTTGTATCACATGGGGATCGTCGTATGCTCCTAAACGGATTCGTTTATGGAGTACGTAATCCGATAGGACGCGAGTGTTGAGTGCGGATCGCCCCTGCGACTTTTCTCCCGGCGCAAGCCAAAATGCCATTTGTGTGGAGGTGCGCAATTGGCGATCGTCTCGTTGGATGGCAAGTAGTCTGCTCGCCGATCGCTCGCCAGCACCGTCGAGACGCGAACCGGCTTCGGTGGGGTTGAACCGCTCTGCCCAAAAAGGTTCGTCGGACATCGCGTCAAAACTACAAGCCGACTGCAATTGACGGCCATGGTCGGCGCTGTCGATGAACTCATGATTCCTCCATCGAATCGAATCGACAGCACCCGCCAACCGCGATGTCGTGGTGATGCTCAAGGAAGACCCGTCGCACTCGATCGAGAGGGTCTGGTTCCCATCGACCACGGGCGGTTCGACAGCAAGTGATCGGCCTCTTGCAAGGATCAAGATTGCGAATCCGAATGCAAACCTCCAGGGTTTGTCCCGGAATCCAAAGTTCTCTTTTCGGTCACTTTTAGTGGCGAGACATCGGCATGACGACATAGGTGTATCCGTCATCTGTGTTGTACAAGGCCGGTTCGGTATTGGACTTCACCAACAGGTTGAACGTGCTTTCTGGGGGCAGCACTTTGAAGAAATCGAGAACGAAACGATAGTCCATGGTCAAAGCCAAAGGGGCTTCGTGGAAATCGATCGGAATCTCAACACGCGATTGACCGACATCGGCCGTTTTCGCTCCAACGATCATGGATCCGTTGCCGAACTGAAACTCGATCCCACGGCTTTCGGGGTCGGCAACGATGGAAGCCTGTCGCACCGAGGCAAAAAAAGGACCGACCAAACCGGAGATACGCGTACGTCCCTCCTCGCTAGGAATCACAGATTTCCAGTTCGGATAGCGGCCTTCGACCAACCGGGAGAACAACATGCAACGATCCGTCTTGAAAAGAATATCGTTGGTCCGTGCCGCAATCTTCACATTCGAATCGGAATCAGCGATCGATCGCTCGATGGTCTGAAGGGTTTTGGTGGGAACAATGGTCGAGGCTCCGACGTTTTTAAAACCGTTGACCGAGGTTCCCCGCCCCTGCATGCAAGCCAAGCGTCGTCCATCGGTGGCCACCGTTGTGATGTTTTCACCTTCCATCTCAAATAGCACCCCACCGAGCTGGTAGCGTGTGCTCTCGGTGTCGGTCGCGAAAATCGTGCGACGAACCATCTCGCGAAATGCGATCGCGGGCATCTCAAAATACGAATCTTCCAGGAATTTCCCTACCGAGGGGTATTCATCCGGGTTCGCCAATTGGAGATGGAACTCGGAGTTTACCCCATGAATATCTAGGGAATTGGCTGTGGTTTCAAAGGTGAGGGTATCGTCGCTCGCCTCGCGCAGGATATTTCCGATCCGCTGGACGTTCAGAAGCGCCTTGCCTGGCGTTTGGATTTCCACGTCAGGAATCTCCAAGCGAATCCCAGCTTCCTGGTCCGTCGCCATGAGCACAACCTTACCGTCGATGGCTTCGAGTTTGATATTGCTTAGAATGTCCTTGGGGCTGCGAGTCGGTACCAAACCCGAGACGATCAGAAATCCGCTCAGGAATTTTTCACGGTTGCATACAATCTTCATGTCGTCGCTTTTCGCTTCGTCTCAACGGTTCGAAACTACCCTTTTCACGTCCCTAATGTTGTACCCTTTTTGCCGTTCTTTTGTAGACGGCTTCGAAGATCCCGTTTCCAATCAAAAATCCCTCTAAAACGCCAGTTTTTTAGCCCAGATGCAGGCCAGCGGTATGCCCGGTGCTCCAGGCTGCCTGGAAGTTATAGCCACCGATCGGGCCGTCGAGATCAAGAATTTCGCCGGCCAGATACAGTCCGGCTTGTCGTCGGCTCTGCATATCCTGAAAGTTCACCTCGCCAAGCTCGACTCCACCGGCCGTAACCTCGGCCTTGGGGTATCCGAGCGTCCCGGATATTTCGATTCGATACTGCTTCAAACTTTCAATCATCTTGATGCGAATCGCCCTAGGAAGTTCAGCCATGTGCGGATCGTAATCGGCCCCGATACTCTCTAAGATCGAGGTGGCTAGTCGTTTCGGGATTCGATGCGAAAGAACCGTCGATAAGGCTCGATTGCTCTGGCGTGTCTCTTGGGCAATCCACTCTTCGAGTTGCTCGACCGAGGAGTCGGGCAATAGGTCGACAATAAGCTCAAGGCGATCCTCAAGGCCTCGATCGGAAAAGCACCTAGAAACGTTCATGCTCGTCGGACCGCTGCATCCTTTGTGCGTCCAGAGGAACCCCCCTCGCGACTCTCTTCGTTCAAGCTTCAGCGGCTTGGTATCCCCTGAATGCGCATGGATCTGGGCTCGGACTAACACATCCTCTAACGTCAGTCCGCTCAACTCGTGGACACGGGTTTCCGGTGAGGTCAGTGGAGTCAGTGCAGGTCGCAGTGGGGTAATCGAGTGCCCCATGCTCTTGAGCCAAGCATACCCGTCACCGGTCGTTCCGCATCCGCTATAACTGAGCCCACCGGTAGTGATCAATACGGTCTTGGAATGGACTTGTAGCTGCCTGCCTTGGACCGTCGCCTGGATCTGAAACCCATCTCCTGTCGCATCCGGGCCGACCGAGTCGACGGCGCATCCACAAAGCAATTCGGCGCCATAACGGGCTAGTCGACGTACCACCGCATCGCGGACATCGATCGCTCTATCGCTCACTGGAAACACTTTTCCGGTTTCCTCAACCTTGGTCTGAACACCCTCGGATTCAAACTCCCGTACCACATCCTCGGGCGATAGCCTCTTGAGGACCGAGAGCAAGACTCGTCCTTGCTTGCCGAATGCCTCTGCGATTTTGCGGCTATCGGCATGGTGCGTGATATTGCATCGTGTCCCACCGGACATGAGAATCTTCACCCCGGCCTTGTTGTTCTTTTCCAAAACAAGCACTTTTTTGCCGCGCTGGGCCGCCGTCCCCGCCGCCCACAATCCAGCGGCACCACCGCCGACGATGATCGCATCCCAGCGCTGCTTCTGAAGTTTTGTTAAGTAATCGTCGGCTTGCATTTTTGATCCTCGAGGTCCCGAAACGAACCCCATCGGTTATACTTCGGGAAGGTTTTCCAACAACCCGAGATAGACATTCAGAGATAGAGATTCGATGAGCACACCATTTGCCAGACGACAGATCTTGGGGGCCGGACTTGCGGCTACCAGCAGTTTCCTACTCCCTTATCGCGAAACGATCGCTGCGATGCAGGACTCCCCAAAAAAACGGGTCGGCCTGATCGGTACCGGATGGTACGGAAAAGCCGACCTATTTAGGCTTCTACAAGTCGCTCCCGTGGAGGTCGTCTCGCTGTGCGATGTCGATAGCACCATGCTCAACGATGCTGCCGACATGGTCAAGGAACGACAAAAATCACGACAAAGGCCCCGAATCTACTCGGATTATCGAAAACTCCTCGCCGAGAGAGATCTCGATATCGTCTTGATTGCAACCCCCGACCACTGGCACGCTCTGCCGATGATCGAAGCGGTCAAAAACGGTGCAGATGTTTACGTTCAAAAACCGATAAGCGTCGATGTCGTCGAAGGCCAAGCAATGCTGGCCGCAGCCCGCAAGTACAACCGAGTCGTCCAAGTCGGAACTCAACGACGCAGCACTCCGCATTTGATCGAAGCCAAAAATCAAATCATCGATACCGGGCTACTCGGGAAGATTTCCCACGCGGAGGTCTATTGCTATTACCACATGCGGGCTCGCGAAAATCCACCCGATTCTCCACCACCAGCAAACCTCGACTTCGAGATGTGGACCGGTCCGGCCCCATTGCTCCCCTACAACAAACTCGTTCACCCTCGATCTTGGAGAGCGTTCAACGAATACGGCAACGGTATCGTCGGCGATATGTGCATCCACATGCTCGACACGGTCCGTTGGATGCTCGGACTCGGCTGGCCCACGCGGGTCTCGAGCCAAGGTGGTATCTTCGTCGACAAAGCCTCGAAAGCCAACATCCCAGATACCCAATCGGCAGTCTTTGAATTTCCTGAATTGAATGTACTCTGGACTCACCGCAGCTGGGGAGATCCACCAGATCCTGCCTATCCATGGGGCGCAACCCTATACGGCGATAAAGGTACACTCAAACTAAGCGTACAAAGCTACGACTTCATTCCTCGTGGTGGCGATGCCAAACCCATCCACCGCGACGTGAAACTCGAACTCGACGAGTACCCCGAGGACAAAGTCGAAAAAGACCTTGAACGGCATGTCGCTCCGGCAATCCGAGTCCACATGCTCGATTTCCTAAAGGCCATTGCTGAACGCGGCAAGCCCGTTGCGGATATCGAACAAGGGCACATCTCGACGGCCTCTTGCATCCTGGCGAACCTTTCGATGAAACTCGGGCGAACCCTGACATTCGATCCAAGCCAACACGTGGTCGTCGGGGACGAACAAGCCACCGCGATGCTGCGTCGACCCTACAGAGCTCCTTGGGTACACCCCGAACCCAACCAGGTTTGATGAGTGTCCTACCGATTACCCCCTGAAAATGTTGCCCGGGTCCTGGAAACCAATCCAGATCCGGCGGTCCTTTGGAGCCCCGATGCGTCTTGGGCCGTCCTCGGGTTCCGTGACCCTCTCCCCGATCTTTCGGATCTGTCTCGCACCATGCTCCCCTTGGCGGGCATGCGCATCGACCCGCTCGGGAACTGTGGATTCCAAATCGATTTCTATTCCGAGTTGAAACTGCGCGATCGATACGGGAAACAACTCGTTACCATCCGAATTCCTAATCCCCACCAGGAGCGATCCAGTCGTATCGGTTTCGTCTCCTGGTCGCATCGCAGCGACGCGTTCGTTTTTTCAAGGCATACCCTGACCGGAACCGAACTGTGGTACGTCCGATGCGAAGAACCGAATCGCCCCGTGCGACTGACCGACCGACTTCATACGGTCCTCATGGGAATCGATTGGATGCCCGACGGTTCAGGGATAATCTGCGGAACAATCCCCAACGATCGCCCCGACCCCCCGCTCCCATCCTCCCTCCCTGCTGGCCCAAATATTCAATTGGCCGAAGGTCGTAAATCCCCCGCTCGGACCTACCAAGATCTTCTCAAAAACTCCGACGATGAAGCCCTCTTCGAATACTATGCGACCTCTCGAATCACCATCCTTCGGCCCGGTTGCCCTCCTCAGTACGTCGGTCCCCCAGACCTGTTCAGTCTCGTTTCTGTCTCTCCCGATGGCGACTCCTTGCTGACCGTTCGATTGCACAAGCCCTTTTCACTAGCACTTCCGCTGGACTTCTTTCCAAGGAAAATCGAGGTGCTCCGATCCGATGGGTCGGTCCTGATGAAACTGGCCGATGTACCGCTTTGCGATAACATCCCAATCGAAGGCGTCCGGACCGGCCCGCGCGCCGTCCGATGGTGGCCAGGCTACCCAGCAAGACTCCTCTGGACCGAAGCGCTCGATGGCGGAGACCCGAATCGCAAAGCCGATGTGCGCGAGCAACTCTACTACCAAGACGCACCATTTAACCAAGCAGCGACACCTCTTCTTCAATTGAAAGGCCGATACTCAGGAACGACCTTCTTTCGCGACCCGAAACAATGGATGACCACACAATACGACCGCGACCGTCGCTGGACAACCTCGACAATCCATCGCCTCGTCTCTGACGGCGAATCCCCCAACCATCCCCAACTCGAATCCCAAGTTTTTTTCGACCGAAGCATTCGCGATCGCTACGGGGACCCAGGACGCATACTACTCGAACCCGACGCGGCCGGTTTCTCAGTCGCTAAGCAGATTAGAAACAAAGTTCTCCTTGCAGGAATCGGCGCAAGCCCCGAAGGAAACCGACCCTTTCTAGACCTTAAGTGCCTTGCCGATCTAGAAACCAAAAGACTCTGGAGGTGCTCGCACGATCGATCCGAAAACGTGGTGACGGTCCTGAACTCCGACTCGAACCTCACTCTTCTGACACGCAGCGAATCCTCCAGCGAACCCCCGAATTATTTCCTGCGTTCACTCGACTCCCATAGCACCGAACCTCTGACCGATTTTGTCGATCAAAACCCAGAGATTCGAGGGATCACCAAGCAGATTGTCCGATACCAACGTCCCGACGGTGTCCCCCTTTCGGCCACGTTGTATCTGCCCGCCAATTACCAACCAGGAACCCGATTACCCTTGGTCCTGTGGGCCTATCCCATGGAGTTCAATGATCCCGATACGGCAGGCCAAGTCTCCGGGAACCCCAATTCGTTCCTTCGTATCGCCGGTAGCAGCCACCTAGCACTGCTCTTGCAAGGCTACGCGATTATGGATGAAGCAGCCATGCCCGTGATCGGTGATCCAGAAACGATGAACGATACTTTCATCGAGCAAATCGTCCAGTCCGCACACGCTGCGATCGATCATGCCGTCGCACTAGGGGTCGCAGATCCCGACCGGGTAGCAATCGGTGGTCATAGCTATGGAGCATTCATGACCGCCAACGTATTGGCCCACAGCGACCGGTTCAAAGCTGGCATCGCCCGCAGCGGAGCGTACAACCGAACACTCACCCCCTTTGGCTTCCAATCCGAAAGACGACCACTTTGGGAGGCCAAGTCTGTCTATGTCGAAATTTCACCTCTGATGCATGCAGACCAAATCAAAACCCCAGTGCTTCTGATCCACGGCGAAATGGACAATAATCCAGGCACATTCCCCCTGCAATCCCAGCGGATGTTTCAAGCGATCCAAGGCAACGGTGGACTCGCAAAACTCGTAATGCTCCCCTACGAAGGACACGGCTACCGAGCAAGACAGTCGGTCATGCACGTGCAACACGAAATGGTGCAGTGGCTCGATAGGTATCTCAAAACACCTAACGACGATTGATCTCGTCGATCACAAAAAGCACGTCCAAAGGATCCAGAGCCCCATCGCGATTCGGATCCACAAAGAGCAATCCCGCGTCTAGAACAGGATCCAATACCCTCGATCCAACCCGATTGATCTCATCGATCAGAACCAATACATCCAAAGGGTTAAGAGCACCTGACTGATTGATGTCGAAAGGGCTGTTCGAATTCGTCCAGCGCGCTGGATCATCGTCTCGGATCGTGAATTCAAGGGCACCTGAAAGAATCCCAGGTCCGCTGCCACTGACAACGACCGTCCGGGGATTCGACGGCCGATTGTCATTGAATGCCGATACGGTCCAAGTGGCCTGAGTACTACCGGCCGGGATCAATACGCTCGATGGGAATACAAGAACCCCCGATGGACTGGCAACCAGACTGACCACGACCCCACCCGAGGGGGCGGGCGATCGAAGACTAATCCTCGCGACCGTCGAGGACTGACCATCGATACCCTCATGCAATTCAGTTCGATCCGCCGTAAGAACCAGCGGTTGAAAATCCGTCACATCCAGAGAAACTCCTACCGATTCAAAGCCCTGTGCCGAAGGGTTCAATGTTACCCTCTGTGTTCCGTCGAACAGCGCATCGTCAACAGCACTGATCGATACGGTTGTACTAGACTGATTTGCCGGAATCGTCACACTTGCGGGCAATGTCACTTCGCTCGTGTCGCTGCTGACCAAGTTGACCACAAGAGCATTTGCAAGGCTCGTTCCAGTACGTGTCACAGTCAAAACCGCAGCACCGGCACCCGAGTTCTCGGCAATCGTGGATTTGTCCAAACTCAGAGTAACCCTGCCCGTCGGTGCTACCGTCACCTGAAAGGATCGCTCAGCGAACCCCCCGTCATCGTCGATGACCCGGACCGTCGCAGTAAAAGTCCCGGCACTAGGATAAGTATGCGTCGCGTCAAAGAGCCCGACAGTCGCTTGCCCCGGACTCCCTACATTTGAAATATTCGCAGGACCGATTTGGTCCGGACTACCATCCCCCCATTGGATGCGGTATGTAAAGGTTTCAGATCGTGAAGGTGTCGCTAGTGGCATTCCAAAACCAGCGTCGGTGAATTGACCCAACGCCGGTAGCACCAATGGGGTACCCGCTTGCGCAGTTTTATTGCTGATCGATGCCAGGACTGGTGCCGCATTGGTGATTGACACGGCGCGGGTAGTGGATTTGCTCCCGAGAGTTGAACCTGCAAGGGTTATTCGTAGACTCAGGTCCGCATTGTCTCCATAAGTATGGCTTCCAGTAACCCGAACCGTCTGGGGGATCAACTGCCAACCGATGTCCTTAAGTCCCGCCAAATCCAATCGACTCGGCAACAACCTCTCTCCCGAATTGAAGATCTGGACCATCGTCGGACGTCGCGAGTCGATCATCAAACTGTTTGAAAAATGATCGCTGTCGGCCATCGGCACGGCCGATCCAAAGACCGCCACAGCATTCGCACCCACAAACGTGCTGTTGACGATCTTGCTGTCCCATACAGAGGTTGTCCCAAATCCCATCACATGCATGAGCTCATGGGTTGCCACGGAGACGAAATCTAGCTGATTGCTCTGCAAACCTAATGCGTTTGCTCCGAAGTACCAATTCTGAGTTGTATCAAAGGCGATCGATCCACCCCAAGGCCCAACGTCGGTCGCAGGACTCGCCAAAGCCCCTGCTTGCCCCCGAGACCTCACCGCATCGAGAAACGCAGGCCTCGGCGATTGCGCCGAAAAGCCACCCCGATCTGCCAACCCACCCTCGGACGCTCCCAAGTCCCTGGCGCCGATGAACACCAGTATCTCATTCGCCGGAATCGTAAGATTTGTCTTGGACACTCGTACTCCGGTAATCGGGTGCAGAAATCGAGCCTCCCAGCTATCGCCCGCCAATGGCTGAATCGCCCCTAGAGAATCGCTAAACTTCGAGGAAACCATGTCGGCGGCCGTCTGCAACAACGCCCGACGCGATGCATCGTTAAAGAACCCTGATGTATCAAGCGAATAGTCCAAACGAAACCGGATCGGGCCGGACACTGGCGGACTCTGCAGAGTTGCCGCATTGGCAGTCCCATCCCCCCAAGCGATCGTCCCTGAGATGGCCCCGAACATGTCGGATACGTCCAGCGTTTGATCCAACGCAAACGCCTGACCCTCTGCAGTCATCAATGCTCTCGATTCAAGCACTTCGAATCCCAAACCCCTATTTGCCTTCGCTCCGAAACGCTTCATCAAAGAAATCTCTCTATCTGAAATCGAGAACCGTCGGAGCAGCCCGTCCGAGCAATCTCTCTTATCCTACAGCGGTGTGGCCGATAAAAATATACGAATTCCATTCGATGATGGCTACGCGACTAATGCCACGCAGATCCCGCATCGGAGCCCTGGCGTGGGCAGATTCCCGACCACCCCCAGTTTCCTGACCAAGTGAATCGCGAATTGCTATGGATTCAGAAGCGACTTTTTGCCAATCTATGCAACTCGGAAAGTACCCAAAAAACATCCTCGGAACGCTCATCGCATGCGAGCCTTGATCTTCGAACCCCAGTTCGCTGGCCACAATCTGGTGTACGTACGCCATATTGCCCAAGCCCTCTTGGGCCTGGGAGTTGACGTTCACTTGCTGACGAGTCGCCAAGCGATCGAATCCGAGGAATACGTCAAACATCTCGGAGGGATCGCCGAGGATTTCTCGGTCACCGCATCGGACCTTTTCTCAAATTCCTCCAAGGGCAACAGCGTAAGGGTCAACGGACCCGGTGGCCTCTTTGCGTCCATGCGCTCTTTGCTCGGGGAACTCAAAACAAACCGACCTGATCACTTTTATCTACCCTTCGGCAATCCCCTTGCACACGCCCTAGGGATCCCAAATCCCGTCTCCCGATTGCTCCGCCAGCAAGGAATCGAATCGGAAATCGTCTTGCTCTTTGGCAAGTACGCTTACAACCATACGGACCTGAGCTCAAAAGCCAAAGAACAGCTAGCACTGAAATTGCTAGCAAACGGACCTTGGGTCCGTATTCACCACATTGTGCCCCATGCCCTCGAGGTGATGCACCGGCACAGCGCTCGGCTCCGGGGAATCGCCCACCTGCTAGCCGATCCGGTCGATCCAGCCCCATCGATGACCAAGTCGCAAGCCAAAGACATGCTTGGCCTCGAAACGAGCGCAAATTACATCTCGCTCATCGGCCTGATCGATCGACGCAAAGGGGTGCATGATCTGCTCGCGGCTGCCAGGAAACTCGGACCGCATTGCGATCCACGGGTCAAGATACTTCTAGCGGGCAAAAACTCCCAGGAGGCTCGTGATTTGCTTGCTGACGAATATAGTGATTTATTGTCGAGCCACCGGCTAGTTGTGCTGGATCGCCATTTGAGCCAAACCGAGCTATGGGCTGCATGCATCGCCTCGGATGTCGTCACAACACCTTATCCAAAGCACCAATATTCAGCGAGCATTCTCATCCGGGCCGCATCGGTTGGAGTTCCCGTGTTGGCCAACGCGATCGGATGGATGCAAGATGCCACGGATCGGTTTGGATTAGGCTGGGTGTGCGACACCAGAAACCCCATCGAATTCGCTCAACGAATCCGAGACATCACCGACGGCACTCAATCCTACCGCATAAGCGATCGTTCGAGGGCATTCGTCGAGTTCCACAGTCTGAGCAATTTTCAATCGCAGATCACCGCGCGCATCGCACAACGAATGGCTTCGGATGGAAGCATTGCTAGGTTCAGTTAACTTGCACCAAACCGGCGAGGGAGTTAACCAACATGGTAGAGCCATTGTCCCCAATGGCTCTACCCGACGCGCCAGCGTCGGCGTCTTACGGCTGTTCGGCTGTTTCGTTTTACTAGTTGCGGTGGCCCCCCGAGAAACAATCAAAGTCGGGCGAAACAATCAAAGTCGGGCGAAACGAACACGTTTCTATTTGCTGAAACGAAGAAGATAGTTCTCGGTGAATCCGTCTATCGCGATTTGTCCTTCGAATTTGAAACCTGCGTCGATGATCTCTTGCTTGAATGTTTCGAGCGGTGCTCGGATATGGCCTTGCAGCCACTGCTTGCGTTCGCGGCTCACATCCGGCTCCCGGTAAAAGTCGACCAAGACCAACTTACCACCAGTACGCATCGCACGGTAAATCGATTTCAGTGAGCTCTCGGGAAACTCGAAATGGTGGTAGACGTCACAAAGAAAAGCGCGGTCAATCGTATCCGCCTTCAAATTGACATCACGATCCGAACAAAGCAAGACCTCGACATTCCCCAACTTCTCCTCCTGTGCCCGATCGCGCAGATGCTTGAAAAACTTTGGGGAGATGTCGATCGCATAAACCTTCCCCTCGTTCTGAACACTCCGAGAAAGCGGTCGCAGATAGAGTCCTGTACCAGATCCTACATCGGCGACAAACATCCCAGGCTTTAGCTCTAGGGCTGCCAAGATCTGCTCGCGGCAAGCGAAAACCTCTCGACTTTCAACCTCGAATCGCTTGATGAAATCCTCCACCTTCATATTTGGATCGAGAAAACTGTCGTTGATTCCCGAGGGGAGATTGTCAGCTCGTTTCACCTCTTCCTTGGACTTACCGATCGCGCCAGTATCTTGTCCGATCGCGTTAGCACTGACGGACATCAGCACGAAGACAAAAGTAGCCGAATTCAAAAAGGAACCAAACATTGCCGTTCTCGTTGATCGTGAAAATGAAAGGGTGATCGACAGAGTATAGCCGTTCGGCTCGTCGTAGCCACCCGCTCCCAAGCGGTGGACAGCGGCGCGAGTTACGCCTCCACCGTCTGGCGACAGGTGGCTACGGATCTTCGTAGCCATCCGCTCCCAAGCGGTGGACAGCGGCGCGAGTTACGCCTCCCACCGTCTGGCGACAGGTGGCTACAGGCGAACGGTGGCGACGGCTCCCCGTAGCCACCCGCTCCCAAGCGGTGGACGGCGGCGCGAGTAAGGCCTCCCACCGTCTGGCGACAGGTGGCTACGGATCTTCGTAGCCATCCGCTCCCAAGCGGTGGACGGCGGCGCGAGTAAGGCCTCCCACCGTCTGGCGACAGGTGGCTACGTGCGAACGGTGGCGACGGCTCCCCGTAGCCACCCGCTCCCAAGCGGTGGACGGCGGCGCGAGTTACGCCTCCCACCGTCTGGCGACAGGTGGCTACAGGCGAACGGTGGCGACGGCTC
>Ga0315906_10003469_pt1 | contig 20941 bp, 19 predicted proteins | sample LakEriMetagenome_4_FD_203526 | JGI IMG/M metagenome (GOLD analysis project Ga0315906, IMG submission 203526) | Freshwater fungal communities from buoy surface, Lake Erie, Ohio, United States - Buoy 2 MA122 | ecosystem: Environmental > Aquatic > Freshwater > Lake > Lake biofilm | place: USA...
AATCAGGCCCTAAGGGAACTTGAAGTTGCCGTGTAAGTGAAGAATATTCTGATTGTACAAACAGCCTTTATAGGCGATGTAATTCTTGCAACCGGATTGCTGGAGTCCTTGCATCGGCGGTATCCGACCGCGAAAATTGATCTGCTGTTGCGCAAGGGAAATGAAAAACTCTTCGATGAACATCCTTTTATAAGCCGCCTCTGGATTTGGGATAAAAAAAAGGAGAAATACCGCAACCTCTTCGGAATCCTTAAAGACATTCGAAAAGAGAAATACGATTTATTGGTTAATGTGCAGCGTTTTGGAGCGAGTGGAATGGTATCCGTTTTATCCGGTGCAGCCATGATTGTCGGCTTCGCCAAAAATCCATTTTCCCGTTTTTTCGATTATCGCAGTGAGCATATCCTAGGGGCAAAAGGGAGCAAGGATTTTCTTCATGAAACGCAACGCAATTTTCAATTGATAGCTCATTTAGATGGCACGGAAATGAGCAAACCCCGCCTTTACCCCTCCGATGCTCATCGGGACCGCGCTGCAATAATTACAGGAACAGACCCTTATATTACGATAAGTCCTGCTTCGGTATGGTTTACCAAGCAGTGGCCCGAAAGTAAATGGATAGAACTAGCCGGAGCATTTAAAAAATTCCGCATATTTCTCTTGGGTTCGCCGTCTGATAAAGAAATATGCAACCGTTTGCAAATGGCTATAGGAGAAAATAGTATTTCCCTGGCCGGCGTAACTGAATTTTTAACATCGGCGGCAATAATGCAGGGCGCGGCAATGAATTTCACAAACGACAGTGCCCCATTGCATTTGGCGGGGGCTGTAAATGCACCTGTCTGTGCTGTTTTTTGTTCCACCATTCCGGAATTTGGTTTTGGCCCCCTGTCCGATACGTCCATAGTAGTTCAAACTAAAAGCGATTTGCCTTGCCGTCCCTGCGGCATCCATGGTAAGAAGGCTTGTCCGAAACAGCATTTTCGGTGTGCCTATGATATCGACGTAGGTGAAATAATAAGACAGCTAAAAATTTTTTAAGAACTATTGTTCAGTGCTCTATATAAAATAAGCATGCGGAGTCCGCGAATTTTCTTTTGGCAGCAGTGAGAACTCCGTTCAAGAAGGAATACGCAGAAGCAATTTGTTCATGAATTTTGGCCTAGTCCAAATTGCCTGTCATAGGTTGGATAGTGGTATAAATGATTGTTTATCACTAAACTTTATATTGAAGTGAATTCATTTCGCAGCTTGATAAGACTCCAACCATTGCTCAACATCCAAACCAGTTTTATCTTCCGTGGATAGCGCTGCTATATTGAGCGCTGCTTTTTTATTTTTACGCAGTGGAAACATTTAGAACTGAAGTTGAACCTGGCTCCCTGCCATTTTCTATTTCTTACTCCGATTCGTTATTTTTTGCGGGCTCGTGTTTTGCAGTGGAAATGGGCGGGAGAATGGCAAGAGCAGGTTTTATGCTTCAGACTAATCCTCACGGGATTATTTTCGATCCTCTGTCGCTACTGCAATCACTGGAGGAAGTAGTACTGAACCGCCGCTATGGTGCTACAGATCTCTTTTCATTCGCAGGGGAATGGCATTCCTTTCGGCACCATGGCTCCTTCCGCTCTGGTAATCGCGAGGAGTTGCTGGAGCGCATTAACTCGGAAATTGAGTCGGCACACCGCCATTTGAGGAAGGCTAAGGTCTTGTTTGTAACTTTTGGTACCGCGGCAGCTTATTTTCATGGGGAGTCGGAGATTCCGGTAGCAAATTGTCACAGGCTTCCTCAATCCGAATTCAACGAAGTATTGCTGGATCATTCGCGCATAGTTGCGGCATGGGAGAAATTTTTCCCTGTGCTGAAGCAATTCAATCCGGAGCTCAATGTAGTTTTTACAGTAAGCCCCGTTCGATACCTACGCTTGGGGGCTATTCGCAATCAGTTGAGCAAGAGCAATCTCCTGCTGGCGGCTCATGAAATTTGCTCCAAGTTCCCCAACAGCTTCTATTTTCCTTCGTATGAGCTACTTATGGATGATCTTCGCGATTACCGCTTTTATGCCTTGGACCGCGCCCATCCTTCCGGCGAGGCTTCGGAGTATATTTGGCTCAAGCTCATGAAATCTATAGCTGCTGAGAATATAATTGCGGTGGCGACCTCCGTTCGAAAAGATCTCAGGATATTCGATCACAGGCCGTCCGATTCTTCAATTTTCCAATCCGAATCTCATAAATTATTACATAGGGCAAGCGAGCGGCTGAAGTCAGCCGGCCATCCGAATCCGGAAATATTAAGAAACTTATTTTTCTGAAATATTTTCAGGAAAAAGTCTCCCGCTTCGGAATATAACTTATCGGGTCGGCATAGCTGAGAATTCTCTTAAGCTATCTAAAAAAGAAAAAGGTTGGATTAGTGTTCTGAATAGCAAAGGTGGTATGTGAAAGTTCACATTGTTAGGAGGTAGAAAAAGGAGGCCCACTTAAAGCAGGCCTCCTTAAGTTCAAATGTATTCCTGGATTATTCCATAGGGGGCACATCACTGATGCGCATATCGTCTACATCATCCGGCGGTAGAAGTGCCAACACGGTAGTTTCATCAAGAACACATTTATAGTCTTTAATATTTCCATTGGCGAGGCGAATCCGTGCTTCCAGACTTTGAAGTCGCCCAGCGCTGTCATAGCTTACCTGATAAATATGAAAGCTTGCATCCATAGACAGATATTGAGCTTTTATCTGCTGCAAGTCCATTATAGTAGTGTTTGCGCTAAGTATGAATTCCGATTTGGGTTCGTCCGTTAGCTGAGAAAAACCAAGGGCGGGGCATCCTGCCATAAGTAGGACGTACATTATCCGTTTCATAAGCGTTGAGAATTTTAGTTTAGACACGTTTACGCAATTAGTTTCGTAAGGGTTTCATAAAAAGCGATGAATAACTGCCATTCTTTGAATTCAATAGGCATAAATCCTATATTTGCATTCCTAAAAATTGTGGGAGAATGAAATTTCTTGTACAGAGTGGCGCTTTGCTTAAGCAAGTGCAAGTGCTTAATGGAGTATTGGCATCTAACAATACCATGCCGATTTTGGATTATTTCCTTTTCGATCTTAACGATGGAACGCTTACCATTTCGGCTTCGGATTTGGATACAACTATGATTTCCCGCATTAGTGTGGAATCTAAGATTGATTTCAAATGTGCGGTACCGGCCAGGATTTTATTTGATACGCTTAAAACGCTTCCCGACCAACCGCTTACCTTCAGCGTAGACGAGAAGACATTTGCCATAGAAATAGCATCCGATCAGGGCCGGTATTCGCTGGCAGGAAGTTCTCCGGACGAGTACCCAAAGGCGGCAGCAATGGACGGCGCATCTTCGGTGCATTTAGAGGGAGACGTTTTGGCAAAGGCAATCAATAAAACATTGTTCGCAGCGGGTAACGACGAAATGCGTCCTGTAATGAATGGTATTTTTTTCGAAATGTATCCTGAGTCGCTCCGATTTGTTGCTACAGATGCTCATCGTCTGGTTCGTTATTCCCGTGTGGATAAAGGCGCCGATCAGTCTGCCAGCTTCATTGTTCCCCGGAAGCCGTTAAATCTTTTAAAAGCTTCGGTAGCCTCAGCAGGCCCAGTTACTCTCGAGTATACTGATACCAGCGCTTGTTTCAGTTTCGATAATATTACCCTGATGTGCAGGCTTATTGAGGGTAAATATCCTAACTACGAGACAGTAATTCCAAAGCAAAATCCAAATATGCTCGTGGTAGATCGGCTCGACCTTCTTCAGTCTATTCGCCGGGTTGCGATATTTGCGAACAAAACGACTCATCAGGTTCGATTGAAAATAAATGGTTCAGAATTAACCGTTTCTGCCGAGGATCTCGATTATTCGAATTCTGCCAGTGAACGTCTTAACTGCAACTATACCGGTGAGGATATGGAAATAGCCTTCAACGGGAAATTTTTAGTTGATATGCTCGGCAACGTAAATTCCGAGAATGTTACGTTTGAACTGAGTGCTCCCAATCGAGCAGGCATTATACTGCCTTCAGAACCTGAAAGCGAAGGTGAAGAAATTCTAATGCTGGTTATGCCCGTAATGCTTAATTCCTGATTGCAAGGAATTTAAGGATTAATCTACTTTCCGCCTTCTTCCCCGGGGGCGGAATTTTTATTTTCTTCAGGGGTAAATTCATACACCACCCGAACGTTGTAAGAAGCCTGCGGCCGGCTGTAGGGGCCGCGAAGGCCATGCGGAGGTGGAGAGGGGTCGCTTTGCGGAGTAGCGTCTGCTTCCTCAACCATTTCTTCATCTATTTCCCATTGGTATCGTTTTCGTTGAGGCCCGAGTTTGCGAAACACAAATGCCACAATAAGTCCGCTGATGCCGCCGCTGAGATGTCCTTCCCACGACATTTCGGGTTGAATGGGGAAAATCCCCCAAAACATTGATCCGTAAGAAAATACGACCAGGGAAGATACTGCCATTAGCGGAATGCTTCCCCGGAATATGCCGCTGAAAAAGAGAAAAGAAGCCATCGAATAAATGGCCAGACTAGCCCCGATATGATTTCCGTCGCGGCCCCCAATCCACAGCAAAATACCCGCTAGTAATAGCATAAGGGGAAATGCCTTGAAGGCTATGCTCCGATAGAAGTAGAAAAGATAGCCTGACAAAACCAGAAAAGCCCAGGTATTATTGGCAATGTGCTCCAGGTCTTTATGAAGGAAGTGCATCGTCCCAATACCAATAAGTCCCTGCCATTCACGAGGTTTTAATCCCCACTTTTTCAATTCACCAGCATAGTCCTGGTCCAGCATAAATATCCCCCAGCAAACCAAAAGGAAGGCTATGGTTACCAGCAGGGCGTCAGTTATCTTCTTCTTTTCCGGGCTATCCATAGATAGATTGAATTATGCTATACTCCCATAGGGCAGCTGGTTTTTGGTTTTTTGCTTCTTTTCCTAAGAGCCATTTTCTTCGACCAGGGAGTCCAACGCTGCCATTACTTTGAAGGAACCTGGAAAAATCGGGTTTAAAATAAACTGGTAAGTCCAATTCTTTTCAGGCTGTATGGCAAACGCAAAAATAACATGCTGAATCCACCTTATTTGCCTTGGCAAAGCCAGTAAGCAGGACGGAACCTTAATAATTAACATCGCTCCTAGTAATAGTAGGTGGTATCCGCACAGTTTGTTCCATAAATTGAATTCTGCTTTCTTTTGTCATTTTGTCAGGATTTATGGACTTAACTTGTTCCTCAGCCAATGTTCAAGCGCTAACAAGCTCCGGTTAATTTAAAGATTGGGATATAATAAAATTATAATTATCTGAAAATAAGCTGATTAACATATAAGTGAGGATAACTGCCACGAGGTGAAAGAACTGAGTCGAAGGCTGAAGGTAACTTAGGCCACCGAACCTAACCTATTTTTCTCACACTATGAGCATAAGTCAAATCAATGCCTTAATATCCCTCATTGAAGATCCGGACGAACTGATCTACCAACAGGTAAAGATGGAGATAGAGAATGGAGGCGAACGCGTTCTTCCCTTTCTCGAGCAATACTCAGAGTTCAATCAATACGGAATTTTATTTCAGGAAAGGTTAGATGAGCTTATTAAGGCCATACGGTTTAAAACGCTTTGTGAGCGATTTAAAGAATGGAAAGAGAGCGAGACTCCGGATTTGCTAGATGGTGTGCTTCTGGTAAACCGATACCAATATCCAAATGCGGATGAGTCTGAAATTCGGCATACTATTTCGCGCTTCCGTCAGGAGATATGGCTAGAGCTTAACGACAACCTTACAGCGCTCGAAATTGTGCGTATTTTTAACCATATGCTCTTTGAAGTATATGGTTTTCAGGGAAATAAACAAAATTACACTGCCCCTCAAAATTCATTTATTGGCGACGTAATAGCCAGTCGTAAAGGAAATCCACTTTCCTTGGCGGTTATGTACCAATTATTGGCGAATAGCCTTGAAATTCCTATTTATGGGGTTAATCTGCCCAGCCACTTCGTCTTGTGTTATCTGGATAGTTACGCCTTACCGGGATCTATAACTGAGGATCGCGACCACGCCGTGTTATTCTATATCAATCCGTTTAGCGAGGGTACTATTATTCACGCAAATGAGATAGATGAGTTTCTTGGTCATATGGATGTGCCCCGGCAGTCGGCGTATTTCGGCCCCTGTTCTAACATCAGCATAGTAAATCGCATGTTGAATAATCTTGTCTATGCATTCTCTCAAAGTGGAAAGGATTGTAAAGTTCAGGAAGTCAGGCATATTCAAGAAATACTGAAAGAGCAGTTTTAAAACCTCCTTGACCTTGTGAGGTGGCCGCAACCCGCAGTATCGCATACCAATCAACGTCCTTGCGAGGTTTTCTTCCTGGCAATGACTAAGAGCCAGATTTCTTTGTTACGAATAAAATCTTTTCGGAGTAGGAGAGAAGCTCAGTAAAGAAGGCAAGCAATGGTTAGGGAAGAAATTAGCTCGTCGCTTGAATTATGAGATAATTTTCCGAATAGTTCGGAGCAGGATTCTACCATCAGTCATCATGCTTTGCTCCTCGATATAGCGGAGGTTCAATGCGAGTTTGGCGGGCATTACTTCCTCTACATAGGTTTTATTAGGATCGCTGGATTGGGCAAGTAATTCGTTTTCATGAAAATATTCCAGCGAAGCATAATCAGTTAATCCGGGCCGTACATTCAACACGGCGCGCTGCTTTTCGTTATACATTTCGACATACTTGCGCACTTCAGGTCGAGGCCCCACTAGGCTCATATCGCCTTTTATTACATTCAAGAGTTGGGGAAATTCGTCGATTTTATATTTGCGTAAAAACGTACCTGTTTTCGTAATTCGTGAATCCTTATTTCCTATGGTTATCAGCCCCTTTCTATCAGCCCCTTTCGCCATGGTCCGAAATTTATACATTGCGAAAGGCCTTCCGAATCTTCCGATTCTTTCCTGAACGTAGAAAGGACCACCTGGACTGTCCAGACTTACAGCAATAGCGATAAGAAACCAAACCGGACTTAACAAAACCAGAATTGGCAGGGAAAGAAGTATATCTGTAGCTCGTTTCAAGAACAAACTTTTTCTACTGCAGCGGCTAAAACACGACAAACAGTATCAATTTGCTCGCCGGTAAGATCGTAATACAAGGGAAGTGAAATTTCATTGGCATATTGACGATATGCCTCCGGACTATCTTCTATCCTATACCCTCTTTCCCGGTAGGCCGTAAACATCGGCAGGGGAACGAAATGGACATTCGTAGAAACGCCATTTGCGGCACATTCAGCAATTATTGCGTCGCGCTGGCTTTCCTCTATTCCTTTGATGCGAAGCATATATAGATGCCATGAAGATGAATAGTCCAGTGCCTCATGTCTAGGGAGTTCTGCCCAGTCAAAACCGCTCAGATACATGTCGTAAAGCAGACTTTGCGCACGCCTGCGAGGAAGAGTTTCTGTTTCGTATCGCTCCAATTCTACTAAACCCAGGGCTGCCTGAATGTCAGTCATATTACATTTATATCCCGGATGTATAATATCATAGCGCCAGGCTCCTGCCTGCATTTTGCTCAATGCATCCTTCGTCTGCCCATGGAGTCCTAAAATGGCCAGTTCGCTGTATACTTTGTCTGAGTCTAATGCTGATGGTAATTTGAAACTCAAGGCCCCTCCCTCAGCGGTACTGAGATTTTTAACCGCATGAAAAGAAAATCCTGTTACATCGGCCATGGCTCCTGATAGTCTACCTTCTCGTTTCGCGCCAAAGGAGTGTGCCGCATCGGCCAGCACAAGTATTCTTCCCATCTTCTCCTGCCATGTTGAACCCGCAACGAATTTCGAACGAATATCGGGTTCATCCAGAAGTGAATAAAGTCCAGGGTAATCGAAAGGAACTCCCCCAATATCTACCGGCATAATAACTTTCGTGCGCTCGGTAATGCAAGATCGAATAGATTCGATGGCCGCGAGCGCTGTTTCCCCTGAATCGGCTAAAATAAGTTTTGCTCCGGTATGCAGCACGACATTTCCGGTAGCCGCATATGTATAAGCCGGAACTATTACTTCATCCCCCGGTCCTATGCCATACCAGCGAAGAAAAAGTTCCACTGCGTTAGTCCAGGAATTAAGACAAAGTGTTTTATCTGCCCCGCAATACCTGCTTATCTCACTTTCGAAACGCTTGGTTCTCGGCCCAGTGGTAATCCATCCGGAACGCAGCGCCTCGTTGACGGCATCCACGATTTTATCGTCTATTCGGGGAGGTGAAAAGGGTATCACAGGCATTTAATTAGGGCAAAAGTATTGATAATTATATTATTGCCTATTGTATTCAGCAATGCCTTGCAGCCTAGTATAATTAAGGTATATTTGAAATACTAATCTTTCGCTTATGTGGCGGGAAATGGACAATAAACTAGTACGGGAATTCCGATTTCAGGATTTTCAGGAAGCCTTTACCTTTCTTACCAGGGTGGCCTTTCTGGCCGAGGTGCATCATCACCATCCCGAAATATATAATTCCTGGAATTACGTAAGGCTGGAACTTTGCACCCACGATATGGGTAATACAATAACAGAAAAAGATCGGCGGCTTGCGGTGGCAATTGATGGATTCCTGCAGTAATCAGGGCCTATCTTCCAGAAGAAATACTTTCCCCTTGCCAACCACCAAATCGGTTTCAACGTAAACTGGAACTTTCCGCTCATCGTCACTAACCCATACTACCATCTTTTCTCCTGCACTGAATACCGTACCTTCTACAAGTAGGGGGCTGAATTTTATGCAGTTATAAATTTTTCCGTTTCGCTCGTCGGTCCATTTTTCTTTGCCGAGAAAGCGAAGATGGGAAGGGTAGTATGCGCCGTCCAGGTACAGCGTAATCGGTATAGTTTGTCCTGCTGCCATCCCCTTAAAATTGAGGGTTCTGCAATAGTAGATTGCCGTCATTACATCAAGGGCGCATTTCCCGGCATCAATTGTTTTTCGTTTGAGTCCCCGTTTATAATCATAATCGCTCACCTCCGCCTGATTGCCTTTAACTGTATAATGATGATTGTAGTGATTTGATCCCTCCTGTCCTTTGCGACGAAACCAAACCGTGTTTAATTTATCGTCGGCCAAAGATTCGTAAGTGCTTCTTACTTTGTAGAACCAGTCCCAGCCCGTATAGGATGCACCTGATCCTTTAAACCGATAATGTTTTTTGCCATTTACCAGCGTATCCCGAACGGTGAAATCTACTTTTCCGGCATCAACCCAAATAAAGCCCCAGTTATAGACCATCTCGTAACTGAGCTTTTCGCCTGAACGGAAAGCCTTCACGGCAGATACTCCGCAATCATTCTGCGCCTGCACAGTATTGATGGACAATAGGCTTATGTATAGAACAATACGCGAAAGTTTCATAGCTACAATTAACAAAAAAAACCGGGCAAAGCCCGGTTTAGTTTTTGAAAGGTTAACGGATTTTATTCTCCAACAACCTGTACATCTGCCTTTATCTTAACGATCGTCTGAACCGGATCGGTATTAGCCGTGATCGTGATATTCTTGTTTTGTTGGCCTTTCTGCTTGCCTGGCTTGTATACTACACCAATTTCTCCGGTTCCGCCGGGAGCAATTGGCTCTTTGGGATATTCGGGTACTGTGCAGCCGCATGATCCTTTAGCGGTCTCGATAACAAGAGGCTCAGAGCCGGTATTGGTGAACCTGAAAACATATTTGTTCTCTGAGTCCTGCATTACCTGACCAAAATCATGCTCATAATTGGCAAACTGAATTGATGTTTTTGCCATATTAGCTACTCTGCTGTTGGCTGGAGTGGCACCGGGGTCCATTGTACTCGTAGGATCTCCGGGATTGGTAACCCCAGGTTTCTCAGAACTGGTGGTAGTTTCACCGCTGGACGGCTCGATTTCTTTCTTCTTGGCATCTTCTGAACATCCGATAAATATCAAAGAAGAAGCCAACAGACCTGAAAAAAGGAAATAGGTTATACGTTTCATGGCATCTAAGTTTTAAGACGGCAAAGATAAAGGATTTACGATAGTATATCAACCATTATCTGCGATTTTCATCCTGTCGAATGTTCCGTCCTTAAGAATCTCCAGCCCTTTTTTGAAAGCCGGGTTCATGTCGTTAATGATTCTGTAGAAGTCGCCGTTCTCGAACAAATTTCTTCCAATCAATGCTTTTATTCGCAATTCAATAGCGTATTTGGAACGTTGGTATTCCTCTTCGTTGAAAACAATTTCTTCCTTTTCTGCCTGGGAAAGCAATTCGCTATGCATGGATGCGCTCATCTTAAATCCTGAGATAAATGACTTAATAGTAGAAAATTGCTTCTGCAGCTGGGGCCTGTTTTTATCTACATACGTCAAAGCCCAGGAGTTAATAACTCCCTTGCGGATAAGATTAGAAAAATATTCGCTGCTGTAAGAAGTATCTACCGGAACGAAAATATCCGGCAAAATGCCGCCCCCGCCATAAACTACTCTTTTCTTGTATTTGGTGAAGTATTTTAATGAGTCCGGAAGATGCAGGCTGTCGAGATTAAAGAGTTCCCCTTTTTCAAATCGTTCATAGCGCTCCTTATGGTAGGCTTCGCTACCCTCGTCGTAGGGTTTTTGAATGCAACGACCGGTTGGGGTGAAATATTTTTGCACTGTAAGCCTAACCATGCTGCCATCCGGAAGGGTAACCGGGCGCTGAACGAGACCCTTTCCAAAAGATCGTCGACCAACAATAATACCGCGGTCCCAGTCTTGAATAGCACCTGAAACGATTTCACTGGCAGAAGCAGAGCCTTCGTCTATAAGAACTACGAGTTTGCCTTTTTCAAAGAGACCGTCTTTTGATGCAAGGGTTTCATCTTTAGGAAATGCTCTTCCTTCGGTGTAAACGATGAGCTTATTGCCACTCAAAAACTCATCGGCCATTTCAATGGAAGCATTTAGAAGCCCGCCGCCATTTCCCTGAAGATCTAATATAAGGCTTTGCATACCTTGTTTGTTAAGATCGGTAAGAGCGGTCCGCAACTCTTCGAGGGTGGTTTTGGCAAATCGGTTCACCTTAATATAGCCAATCCCGGGTTCAACCAAATACGAGGCATCTACGCTGTAAATAGGAATTTTATCTCTTTCTATGTCGAACTCAATCAGTTCTTTGAGTCCTTTGCGTTGGATGCCGACTTTTACATGGGTGCCCTTGGGACCTTTAAGTTTTTTCATGACATCATCATTGGTAATGCCTGTTCCTGCAACTGTAACGCCGTCAATCTCAATAATTTTATCTCCGGCCATGATGCCCAATTTCTCCGAGGGACCACCTGAAATGGGAGACACGATAAAAATGGTGTCCTTGAGTATATTAAACTGAACGCCAATGCCTTCGAAATTGCCATTAAGTGGTTCGTTCACCTCACTCATTTCTTCTTTGGGTATATAGGTCGAATGCGGATCCATTTCTTCCAGCATTTTTATAATTGCCGTCTCAACCAGTTTCTCGCTATTTACCGTATCCACATACATGTTTTCTATGTAATATAAGAGGGTATTGAATTTTTCTGTTGTGGCTGTCGGTGCCGATTTTTGCTGCGAAAAAAGGGCAGAATAAACGATTATGAAGCTGAAAGTCAATATAAAACGATTCATATTCTGCTGCGATTGTGAATACATGGATAGTGTATATTATAAAGATTAAACAACAAAAGTACTAGGAAAGTATATCAAAAATCTTGCCGTTACCGCCTGCGTATACGCAATTCCTTTTCCAGAAGGTTACCTTCTTCATCCATTACTATCAAGCGATGGTTGCCTTCCGGTGGCTTGCAGCTTATATTATGTATCGCACTTGTAGAACCCAAAAAGAATTCTCCCAAGTACCAGTAAAGGGTAGATTCGGCTTTGTTATGGGCTGCCTCCAGGACGAGTGATGAAGGCTTGCCATCCAAATCCATGGGTAAAAAGATGCCCTTTGAAGGCAATTCAGTTATAAGCTGAATAGGAAAGCCAGATGGACGCGCGCGGCATTCAGGCAACCAATCGGGCAGGTTCTCATACCAGGCATTTCTTTTTTTAAAATACCAGGCTTGCAAGGGAGGCAAAACAAAAAATGTGTCCGGCCGGATCTTGTTATCGGCAAGACAATCCCTGCTTACTCTTTTTCCGCTTAAAACATCCCGGAGAATTTGCTGGTGGTAAGAACATGGTTTGGTTAGTACTGGCCGATTCCAGGGAATGTAAGCGGTGTCGATTTCAGGGCAGAACGAGGATGGCGTTTGTCCGCTGTATTGGCAAACAGGAGTCTTTTCTAGGTCGTCGTATGGTACCGGAAACCATGACGTACCAGGAAGTGCATCGAAAATATCAAACATTATTGGTGAGGCAGAAGCCACTCCGGTAAGGCCGGGCCTGCCTTCGCCACTTGCGTTTCCAACCCAGACGGCCACGACGTAGTCAGGTGTTGAACCAATGGCCCACGCATCCCTGAAGCCAAAACTGGTTCCTGTTTTCCAGGCAATTTTTCGGGATGACGTGAAATTATCCCAGCCGCTTTCCTCATTGGGGCGTTCCAGATTTAGCAGTGCTTCCCATGTTAAATATAGCGGTCCGGGAGCAATGGGTGCCTCAGCAGATGCTTCTTCCGGCAGGGCTGAGGGTTCATCCAAAACCCTCTGGTACAGCCAGGGTAAGGTGTCGGATACATGGGGTCCTTGCGGTAAGAGCAGGCTTCTGGACAGTGATGCGTAAGCTCTCGATAAGTCCCACAAGTTGGATTCTGCCCCGCCAAGTACCAGGCTGAGGCCATAATGCTTGGCTGGTTTATCGATATTCGTAAGGCCTAACTTGCCGAGAATATATCGGAATTTCTCAACTCCAAAATCGTTCAGAGCCCTAACAGCGGGAACGTTCAGAGAGCGTGAGAGGGCTTTGGACGCAGAAATAGCCCCATCGAATCCAAGAGAGAAATTATCGGGATTAAAATTCCCCAGTCGGGTCGGGATGTCGGCAAGTAACATGTTCGGAAGCAATTCTCCCTTGTCCAGCATGGCGGCATGTAAAAAAGGCTTCAATATACTTCCGGTGCTTCTGCGGGCTTTAACGAGGTCAACATCTTCTCCGTGCTGCTTATTGCTGCGTCGGATATTGCCGACATAAGCCTGAACCTCACCGCTGGGCACATGCACTACAATTGCAGCAGCATTATATACTTGGTTGGCCTCAAGCCGGGCAGCATGTCGTTGAATTATTTGTTCTGTCAGTACCTGAATTTCTTTTGCCAGGGTGCTCTTCAGCCTCTTTTCTTTTTTTTCGGATGAACCCGAGAAGAGCAAATGCAAGGCGTGTTGTGGTAAAGGGTGAGGCTGCCCAGGGACCGGTTCGAGCTTCGCGAGTTCCCAATCGGTGGTAGTAATAATTCCTTTTTGGTGCAATCTATCGAGTAATCGGTTGCGCTTTGCCAACAGAGACTCCTGGTTTCGACCGGGAAAGATCAGCGCGGGGGCATTGGGTAGTACGGCCAGGGTGGCAGATTCAGCCCATGATAATTCCGATGGTGCCCTGCCGAAGAATCGCCATGAGGCAGCCTCCAGGCCAACGACATTACCGCCAAAAGGAGCGTTCTCGCAATACAGCTCAAGAATTTCACGCTTACTGTAACCCCATTCCAGACGGGTAGCAAGTAGCATTTCGATGCCCTTTTCCCAGATACTTCTAGGGGGATTATTTCGCGACAGCCTAATGACCTGCATGGAGATGGTGCTGCCTCCGCTAACGATGCGTCCTTTTTCCCAATTTTGATATGCGGCTCGAAGAATAGAAGGGAGATGAACTCCCCAATGAGAATGAAAATGGCGGTCCTCAAATTCAAGCAAAGATTGTTCGAAGCGAAGGGGTATAGTATCTCCGCCGGGAAATCGCCATTGGCCATCAGTGGCTATACCGGCAGCAAGGAGGTGGCCATCTCGATCGAGAAGCACTGAGCTTGTATCGGACCGGAATAGTATTGATGGAAGGGCAAATACATACCACAAAAGGAACAATACCGCCGAGGTGCATAGAAGACGAACCCACCATTTGCGTTTCATAGCATCAAATCATTTGTTTACAGGGTAGATGAGGGGTGTTTATGCGCTCAGATTGTATCTAAGGTACAAATGTCGTTTTATTTTTTGCTGTCGTACACCCAGGCGTTCAATTGAAATGGATAACTTTAGGCGCATTTTTGAAACCAACCGAAGTAATTGTAATGATTAAAATTGTTGCCCTCGCTACCCTCGCTTTAGGCATTAATCTTGTCTCTGGTGCCCAGCAAAATCCATTATCCACTCGAGTTAATAGTCTTTCTTCTTTGGAAGCGATTGATTTGGGCAGTCCCGATATGAGTGTTGTTGTTGAAGAAGACAGGGTTCAGGAAGAGTCGGGAGGAATGGAGAATTTTGGGCGTATCCTCTTTGCCGACATCAACGCTGCAGAGAATGGTATTTGGGAAGTATTACCCGACGGAAGCCGTATCTGGAGAATTATGCTTAAAAGCCCAGGAGCCTTGGGATGTGCGATATATCTTGATGAAATGAGGCTGCCCGAAGGCAGTTCGATGTTCGTATATGACCCGAATTATGTGGTTGTAGACGGACCTTACACCCGGGAGCAGGAGGATGTTCACGGAAGGTTTGCCACCGGAACGGTGTTTGGAGATCAAATTGTTTTGGAATTTAATCAGCCGGCATCAGCGACAGGAGAATTATTGGAGGATCCTGTATTAAGCTTCTACGGACTGGCTCATTTTTACAGGCATATTTTTGATGAGTACGCAATGTATCAGGATATTTTATCTGAGGACGCTGTTGCGGAAGTGAGAGGCGGTGGCGCTGATGCATGCCAGGTCGACGCAAATTGTCCGGAGGGAAATAACTGGCAGCAGCAAAAAGATGCCGTAGTAAGACTCCAAATTGTCGATGGGCAATTTGTTGGCTTGTGTTCCGGCGTACTTATGAATACTACCGCCCGCGACTGCAGGCAGTATCTGCTCAGTGCACTACATTGTGCAGTGGGAGTGAGCGATGCCGATCTCGCATTTCTGCAGGTGCGATTCAATTACGAGAAGCCGCTGTGTGGTTCCGGCTTTTTTCCTCAAAACCGCAATGTAACAGGGGTTACACATTTGGCGGATAGCAATGATGGCGGAGGAGAGTCAGGCTCAGATTTCGTGTTGTTCGAAATTGAAGATGAGATTCCAGATAGTTGGGATCCCTTCTTCGCCGGATGGCGCTCTACTACAGCAGGAAGTTCTTCAGGGGTTTCGATTCATCACCCTTCCGGAGATGTTAAAAAGATTTCGACATATACTACCAGCCTTCAAAGTGTTTGGCTCGGTGCTCCGGGATCTCACTGGCAGGTTAACTGGGCGCCTACAATTACAGAGCATGGCGTAACTGAAGGCGGATCCTCTGGTTCGCCAATTTTTGATAGCGGTAAACGGGTTATTGGCACTTTAACAGGAGGAAACAGTTTCTGCGCTGACCCTTTTGAGCCGGATTACTACGGTAAAATGAGTTACCACTGGTCGAATAACCCCAATGCGGCCAATCAGAAACTAAGGGAATGGTTAGATCCTATTGGGACGGATGAAACGATCATGGATGGCTCCTACAGGCCTTGTAGTCAGGTGGTGTCTATTCGTGAGGAGGCCGGCCTAGCTGATGTCCAGGTATATCCAAATCCAACCAACGGGCAGATAACGCTGCGTTCTGATGCAGGTATTATATCTGTGGATGTGTACGACGCCATGGGGCGCTTGGTGAAATCTGAAAATCCATCGGCATTTCGCCCCGTAATTGATATTACGGAGGTAAGTCCCGGGGTGTATTTCCTGCTTATTCAACTAACGGATGGCAGTGAGGTAATGCATCAGGTACAGCGATATTAATTTAACCTCGTTTCTTCTCAGGTTAACGTTTCTTTATTATTCACCTACTTCTCCCATTGGATTAATGGGATTGTCCCATCGAGTTTTACGAGTTCAAAATTTTTGATCGATGGGGAGAGAAAATTTTTGAGACTAACGATAAAAACGAAGCTTGGACAGGAAATTATAAAGGCGGTGATTATTATGTGAAAGACGATGTATATGTATGGCAGGCTCGAATACGCCTGGGCAATGGCATGGGGTCAAAATACTATTTTGGTCATGTCACTATTCTGAGATAGTAAAACCGCAGTGTGAGTTCTCCAATCAATGCATTTTTCTATTTAATGAATACCAGTCGGTCAAGATGTATCCTTGTCTTAAATACGCCAAAGGCAACCAGAGCCTCATTGCCTTCCAATTCCATTACTGTTCCTGATTGTTTTCCTTTACGAAGTTTAACTACCGAACCAATGGTGATTTGAGCCTGAACCTGTTCTGAATCCGGTCTGAGTTTCGGTTGCTTAGCCGTTTTGGCAGAGAGCTCCTTTAGTTTCTCGGACTTAATGCGATCTTCTATTCTCGATTTTTCAACGGCAAGGTACTTCAGGATTTCCTGCATGAGCGGTTTATTGCTCCCTTTTCCGGTATACAGTTCAATATAGCTTTGAAGACGCTTGCCTTTGGTAAGAAATTTATTGTTCTTTTCGATTAATTCCTGCTGGGTCCGCAATTTATCATGGAATTGTGTTTTTCTTCGCTCAAACTCTTCCCTCGCAGCGGTGGCTTCGGCTTCGGCCTTTGCCGTTCGAAGTATTAGCGCCTCGTATCGCGTTCGCTCTTGTTGGAGGGAAGAAAGTAATTCGTCCATACGAACCTTGCGTTCATCCAGTTTGTTTTTTGCTTCGTTAATAAGTTCTCGCGGAATTCCGTTGCTTTCAGCCACTTCAAAAGTAAAGGAACTGCCGGGCTGACCTACGCTCAGTTTGAAAAGAGGTTCAAGCGTTTCGCGGTCGAATAGCATGCATCCATTGATAGCATTGCGCAATTCAGCAGCTTTGAGTTTTATATTGGAATAATGGGTCGTAATTACGCCAAATGCCTTTTTTCGATAGAGTTCCTCAAAAAATACCTCTGCAAGGGCACCGCCAAGATCGGGGTCGGAGCCGGTTCCAAATTCGTCGAGAAGAAGCAGCGTGCGTCGATTCGCAGTTTCTAGAAAGGACTTCATGCGCTTAAGGCGATAGCTATACGTACTCAACTGGTTTTCAATGCTCTGGTGATCTCCTATATCGGTTAATACCGCCTGAAAAAAGCACATGCGGCTGTTAGGTCCTGTGGTTACCAGCAGTCCGCTTTGTAGCATAACCTGAAGTAAACCAACTGTTTTCAGCGTTATGGATTTTCCTCCGGCATTGGGTCCGGAAATAACGAGCATTCGGCTAAATTTATCCATGTGCAGGCTCTGCGGCATGGTTTTCTTGCCTTCTCTGCGGTTTGCTAAAAGCAACAAGGGATGGAAGGCATCGTGAAGTTCGATGCAGGGTTCATTTTCTACCGCCGGCATATGCGCATCAAGTTCGAGCGCCAGTCTTGCCTTGGCCTGGATGAAGTCCAATTCTGTCAATACTGTCTGATACCCCTCAATCAGTGACAGAAATTTACGCAGGTCTGCGCTCAATCGTCGTAGGATGCGTTGAATTTCTTTCCTCTCATCATCCAGGAGCATTTCATGCTCGAAATTGAGAGGAACATTTATCTGAGGCTCAATGAAGGTGAAATTTCCTGTTCTGGATGAACCTAGAACCACTCCCTGAACCTGGCGCTTGTAAGAAGACATTACCGCTACCACGCGTCGCTCATTAACATAAGCCTCGCGCGTATCCGCAAGGAAACCCTGATCAGTAAGAGATTTAATCTCTTTCGCGAAGTTTCGGTTAATTTGACGTTTCACAGAAACTATGTTTCTGCGTATTTCTTGGAGTTCAGGAGATGCGCTGTCTTTTACCTGCCCTTTATGGTCGAAAACTTCATCAATTAGTTGGATAATGTCTTCGGTAAACCATAGTGGATGAAGCAAAGCAACGATATGGCCAAATCGGCCTTCATTTCGCCCGATAAATAGAAGAATATCATTGCAGAGGGCAGATGCCAATCGTATACGTGTAAATCCATCGGCCTGCAGGGTTGAGCGCTCTACCCTAAGTACCCGGAGATCCTCCTCAAGTTCTTCGAACTCCAGAGCCGGAAAATTTAGTCCCTCCCTGCGAATATCAACGAGATCTTTCACTTGAAGCAAAAGAGGAACAACCATTCTTGGATCGTGGTGTGGACGAAGATCAACCATTCGTAATTTGGCGCTTTCGCCTTTACACAGGTCGTGTAACATGAGGCGAATGAGATCGAATTCCAGATCTTCTGCGCTTTGGTTGTCTAGAATCATCTTTCGCCTGAACTGGAGTTCGAAAAAAGGGATGGATATTTATTCGCTGAAATGCTCATTATCTGCTCTACTGCCAGCTCCGGATACTCTGCATCTATCCAATGCACATCCGCCATACGTCGTAACCAGGTAATCTGCCGTTTGGCGTATCGGCGGGTGTTTTGTTTGATGTCCTCCACGGCCTTCTCCAGAGAGCATAAACCATCGAAATAATCGAAAAGTTCTTTGTATCCCACCGTATTAAGTGAGTTGCACGTTCTGTATGCAAGCAATCGTTTAGCTTCCTCAAGCAATCCTGCATCCATCATTGCATCTACTCGTTGGTTAATACGGTCGTAGAGCAATTCTCTAGACATCCCTAGCGCGAATTTCAAACAGTCGAAATTGCGTCCCACGGGCAAAGCTTTTCGCAGAGAACTATATGGTTTGCCGCTGAGAATACAAACCTCTAGCGCGCGGATAACTCGATGTGGATTTTTCCTGTCTATGCGGCTATAATGGTCAGGGTCAAGTTGGAGTAATTCTTCTAGCAGGTTTTCCAGGCCATGGTTATGGAAGCGATTGATAAGGTTCTGACGTAATTGTTTGTCGGAAGGCAATGCGTCGAGCCCTTCGCAAACTGCTTCGGCATAAAGGCCTGATCCGCCAGACATCACAACAATGCGGTGATCTTTGAACAATGTTGGTAATAATGCCAGAGCCTCTTGTTCAAATCTGCCGGCGCTATATGACTCTTCGGGTTGAAGGAAGGAAATAAAGTGATGCGGCGCCAAAGCTAACTCGTGATCCGATGGACAAGCAGTGCCAATGGGCATATTGGCATAAAATTGCCTGGAATCGGCGGAAATAATATGTGTGCCAAGCAACGAAGCTAGCTGCGTTGAGATGGCAGTTTTGCCTACCGCCGTGGGGCCAAGCACTGTTATAAGCAGTGTCTTGTCGCTCATTAATAATACGTATCGTCCAGATCGTCTATGTTCCCTAAACTACCCTCTTCATCATCGTCTCCGCGCAGGTATTCGTCAAGCTCTGGGTCGCCGGTAAGATAGTCTTCCCCATCTTCATAATCTCCGGGTTCTCCCTCTATTCCGGCCATTAAATCAATTTCTCTGGAGTTTTCGGCGGGAGCATCGCCATATACCATGGCTACCTTCGGGTATATGGTAGATGGTAAGCCTTTTTTTACCGCGACAAGCTCAATGTAAAAGATCCACATTCTCAGAAAGTCGTACACATAAAGCAGTTTTTCGCTCGGCGATGTAATGAAAGAAGAAAGGGTAGAATTTGCCATGGTTCGCGCTTCGTCATCCAATTCCTCTCGCATATCCAGCAGAGGAATTTCTTCTCCGCGGGTCCAGTCATCATCGCTCATGTAAAAGGAAGCCATCTCTTCTCCTTGAAAATCAAAGGCTTGCTTGATGGCATTATGAAACGCTTCAAAGTCGCTTTCAGTGGCAATCTCTATGTCCCTGAAAATATCCTCCTCAGTGTTCAGAATAACGCGAAAAACGTATATTTTCATACTGTCCGATTCAGGAATTGGCGCAAATTTTCGGTATTGATATCGCTGTGGGATGCATGATGCACAGCAAGTTTGTTTTTCAGCAGAATGAGCTGGGGAGATTCGTGCTTGACTCCGGAGTAATTTGCAATCTCATTTGAAATTTCGCGATGGGAGAGCAAGTCTAGCAAATACACTTCCGCCTCGTCGGGATCGTATTCCCAGCTTGATTCCACATTTCTTTTTGCCATAACACTTACGGAACACCGTGTGCTATGCTTAAAAATAATAACCGGCAACTCACAGGATCTCTCACATGCTGCTTGCCAGGCAGCTACCGAACTTAGTTCTTTCCACTTCATGCTAATGCGAATAGCACAAATATACATCTTTCATGGCCCCTATAAAAGTGGTATTTTTGCATCAAATTCTAAGAATGGATACCCGTATTGTAAAAGTGTTGATATCATCGCTGCTCCTTACTTGGGCGGTATATGAGTTCATTGAAGTAAATATCTGGAGCGGAATTTTTATTACCCTCCTGGCTGCCGTATCGGTGCTTTTCATCTTTCGCAGCGTTCGCCTGTTGGTAACGTTTTATTATCTACGGCTTCAAAAGACAGATAAGGCCAAACGCTGGCTGGCGCGCATTCGCCGACCAGAAAAATTGTGGAATAGGCAGCAGGCCTATTACTATTATCTTATGGGTTTAGTATATTCCCAAGAGGAAGGTCTTAGCCAAACAGAGAAGTATTTTAAGCGTGCCTTGGCCCTCGGGTTGAGGATGAGCTATGATAAGGCTGTTGCTAAATTGAATCTTGCCATGATTGCCATGAGTAAGGGCCGCCCCAGGGAAGCCCAAACGCTTATTGCAGATGTAAAGAAGCTCGATACTAAAAACCTCCTTCGCAACGAGATCAAAATGGTGAATGACGCTCTGAAAAAAGGGCCTCAAGTTACTATGAAGAGGAGGTAGAGCTTAAGCCTTTTCGCTGTAAACGCTGCAGGCGTGCTAGAAGATACAAAGATTTTTTCTCGGCCTCTT
>Ga0315906_10003471_pt1 | contig 20933 bp, 21 predicted proteins | sample LakEriMetagenome_4_FD_203526 | JGI IMG/M metagenome (GOLD analysis project Ga0315906, IMG submission 203526) | Freshwater fungal communities from buoy surface, Lake Erie, Ohio, United States - Buoy 2 MA122 | ecosystem: Environmental > Aquatic > Freshwater > Lake > Lake biofilm | place: USA...
GGAAACCTTCTTCGACGGCAAGAAAGGACGCATTGTGCGCAACGGCGCCAAGCAACCCGTTACGGACGAGGACCTGGACGCCATGCGCCAGGATGCCAATTACTTTGAGGAGTTGAAGTGGTTGACGTCTGCCGTCCCCATGCAGTTGGCTCCCGTGTACACATCTCTGGCCGGCGAGCCCTGCTACGCGGTAACGGTGACCCAAGGCAAGCAAGTGCAAACCCACTATTTTTCCGTAAAGAGCGGTTTGCGCGTGGCCACTTCCACACCCGTTGGTGAAGGGGAGCAGGCAACGGTACAGACCGTCAACTACAGCGATTACCGCGCGGTAGGAGGAGTGTTGTTCCCCCACTCGGTGGTATTGCCCATTGGTCCCGGCATGAACTTGGAGTTCAAAGCGGTTAACCTGACGGTCAACACGAACGTAGCGGATACGTTCTTCAAGTAAAGCTTAATTTCAGCGGTGCATTTATGCGCTGCAGGTGCCCAACGAACAGGGCCGTCCCCGTCGGGGACGGCCCTGTTTCGTTTTGGCCCCAAGCACCCCGGGTGCTATTCCTTGCTCTGCTTCGCCCGAGCATTCACCAAGTACACCCCCAGCAAAATGGTGCCCAATCCCACCGCGTGGTGAACGTGCAGTACCTCACCCATGGACAATCCCCACAACAGGGCCACGCCTGGAACCAGGTACGTGGTGCTGGCAGCGAAAATAGGACTGGTGATGGAGATTAAGTAGTTGAACGCCATGATGGCGCCGGCGGTTCCCACAACGCCTAAAAAGGCAAGGTATCCCAAGACCTCCAATGCTTCCGGATTCGTGGCCACGCGGTGAACAAAGTCACCACTGAGCAGCAACCCCAGGGCAGGAATCCCGGCCACCACAAACGCCCACAAGGTCAATGCCACTGGATGCGCATGTGGAAGTTTGAATCCAATAAAATTGATGGACAGACCGTAGCACATGGAACTTGCCGCCGCCAGCAACACGTAGGCCCAAGCACCGGGTTGCGCCTCCGCGGCGGTGGCCTGTCCGCCCACCAGTAAGGCCGCACCCGCAAAGCCCACCGCAGCCCCCAAGGCCTGTTTGCGTCGGAGGGTTTTTCCAAAAAAGAGCAATCCAAAGAGCAACGTAAACAAGGGGGTCAAGGAATTGGTGATCCCCACCAACCCCGACGGGATGTGCGACACGGCAATGGGGAACAACACATACGGCAAACCATTGCCCAAGAAGCCCACCACCAGGTAAGCAGCCCATTCTTTACGCGGGGGCAGCACGCGAACGTACTTCCAACCCACCACCAAGCAAAACAGTAAGGCATAGACGATGCGAATGGCTCCAACCTGGTGCGGCGCAAAAACAGAGAGGCCCTTTTTCATCAACAAAAAAGAAGAGCCCCACAGGGCCACCAAAGCAACAAATATTACCCAGGCACGAACGGAATTTTCTTTCATCGGACCGCAAAGGTACTCTACCTTTGCCTCGTGGCCTCTGAACCTACCCCTCGCTGGACCTTTATTCTGCGGAGCTTTCTCCGGCTCTCCTTGGCATTGACCTTGCTGGTTGTTCTTGCGGGCAGCGTGGTTCGCATGACTGGATCCGGCATGGGGTGCCCAGATTGGCCCCGTTGTTTTGGCCAAACCATTCCGCCCACCCGGATGGACCAGGTGCTGTGGAACCCCCTCCAGACCTATGCGGAAGGTCAGATGGTTCTCCACCAAGACACCCTCTGGACGGCAAACAGCACGGCACAACCGCAGCCCGTGTTTAACCGCGCCCAGTGGTCCGCGTACACCAAGCACAACTACGCCACGTTTGTGCCCGCTCACACCTGGATCGAGTTCATCAACAGGCTCCTGGGTGCAGCACTAGGCATCCCGGTATTCTTGGCTTTTGTTTGGTCGATTTCCCGTTTTCGAGCGCACCGGAAGTGGGTTGCAGCCTTAGGCCTAGGCCTGGTACTGCTGCTTTTTGAAGCTTGGCTGGGCAAGGTGGTGGTGGACGGCAACCTGGTTCCGCACCACATTACGTACCATTTGTTGGGTGCGTTTGGTTTGCTGGCCGTTTTTACCGCCGTGCACCGGAGCGTTTCCACGGAGGCGGAAGCCCATTCGTGGTTCTTTGAAGAGCCGGCACGCAGCGAACAAACCGAGTCTGCGGGCAAATGGCTGGCGCTTTTTGCAGTACTTCTTCTGGTGCAGATAAGCACCGGAGCACTGGTTCGTGAGTCCGTGGATGGATTGCGCGCGGCCACGGGCACGGCCCTGTCCAGCCAATTGACTTCCCTGGTGTACGTTCACCGGACCTATTCGTTGCTGTTGGTAGGTTTGACTTTTTTCCTCTTGCGCAAAACCGACGGCTTGGCCGGTATTCGTGCGCGTGTTGGTCTGATGACGGGATTGGCCTTGGCGGAAACTGCCTTGGGCGCGGTCCTGTACTACTTCAATATACCGCAGAGTTTGCAGCCGTTGCATTTGCTCTTCTCGGCTTTTCTTTTCGTCTTGGCGGTGGACGCCGCGGTGCTTGCATTTCTTCAGGTGCGTTCGCACAAGCGCCTCTCAGCGGGTGCTTGAGGAGCGATTCCGCCCAACTTCTACCTTAGGAGCGATTCCGCAAAACTTCTGCTTAAGGAGCGCAACTCCGCCCTGCATCAGCCCCACACTTCAACCCTTCATTTCCCAACCTTCCAGCGTGCCGTCTCCATCAAACGGATGACTTCGGCTTGCAAGAAGGCGTTTACGGGCGCTAGGGAGTCTGCATTGGGCTTGGCCAGTACGTAAACGGACCCGCGCAGGAAATGGTTGGTGCTGTCCGTGATGAAAAATTGACACGGCGTAGCCGTATTGCCTTGGAATTGGTATAAAATACCGTGTACCCGGCGCTCGGGATCCGAATACAATTTCTCCTTGATTCCTTGGGCCACAACATCGTGTTTGAAGGCCAACTGGTGTGCGTCGTCCAGCAACTTGGGCAATTGATCGCCCACGGCAACGTAACTCAACTGAATTTCAGCACCTAATTTGGGAAACGAGACCGTTCCCCAGCCTTTGTCTGCGTTCACCGTTTTCCAAACGGCGGATTTGTTGGTGCGGAAATCTACCCGAAATCCGTCGCGCGCTTCAAAGGCAACGGAGGAGGTGTCCGGAAGTGCGATTTCAAAATACCCTTTGGGCTTGGGCAATTCGGCGGCAGACGGCCGTACCGACGTCCACCAAAAGAACAATCCCCCTGCGGCTAATGCGCTCGCAATAAGTCCCAAGCGCGCCTTTTTATTCATCATCTCGGTCCAATTCTACTTTAACGCGCACAATCCGTCGTTTGTCCACGGCCTCCACGGTTAGGATGAGGCCTCCCACTTCAGCCTGGTAGCCCTTGGTGGGCAGGTGGCCGGTGGCATTCTGCAGCAGCAAACCCGCTAGGGATTCAGCTTCACCCCGCCAATCGTCCAATCGGTCCGACGGCAGTCCCAAGACGCGAACCACGTCGTTCAGGGGGGTCCTCCCCTCAAAAACAACGGTGCGTTCGTCCAAACGAGAGTAGGGAAACTCCTCCTCGTCGAATTCATCCGCAATCTCGCCGATGATTTCTTCCATCACGTCCTCCAGGGTAACCAAACCGGACGTTCCGCCGTATTCGTCCACCACCAAGGCCATGTGCATTTTCTTGGTCTGAAATTCGCGCAACAAATCGTCGATTTTCATGCCCTCCGGAACAAAAAGTATCTTGCGCACCAAGCTCCGCCAAGCAAAATTGGTTTCGGCACCCAAGTAGGGCAAAAGATCTTTGGTGTGCAGGATGCCCACTATTTCGTCCAGGGATTTGCCTTGTACCGGAAAACGCGAATAGCCATGGTCCACAACGGCCTGCAAGACCTCCGAAAAGGTCCATTCTGCGCGAACCACCACCATGTTTCCACGCTGGGCCATGATCTGGTTGGCAGACACCCCCCCGAAGCGAACAATGCCTCGGAGCCATTGGTTTTCCTGCGTTTGTTCTTTTCCGGACGTCGTAATGTCCAAGGCGTTTTCCAGGTCATCCACGGAAAGCGTTCCGTTTTTCTTGGCCTCGCCGAACCATTGTCCGGTAGCCATCAAGGGCGTGGTCACCGGCGTGAGTGCCGAGAAAAGAGTACTCAAGGGAGCCACCATGCGCCGGGCGGTTGCCAATGGATGCGCAGATCCTACGCTTTTGGGCAAAATCTCCCCAAACGTTAAAATCAAGGCCGTTACTCCAACAATCTCCAAAAGTCCGACGGTCCACGTGTCCAGGTGCGGCGCGGCAAACGTCTGGAGCAGCCAGGTAGACAAGAGTGCCAAGGCCAAATTGAACGAGTTGTTCAGCACCAAGAGGGTTGCCAACAGCTTTTCCGGGTGATTCAGCAAGACGTGAATTCGTTGATCGTCCGCACGAACGCTTTCGCGCACGTTGTTGCGCATTCGGGGATCCAACGAAAAGAAGGCAACCTCACTGGCGGAGGCAAATGCAGAGCCAATTAAAAGTATGCCGAGTGCAATCAGGCCAAAGAGCAGCGGAAGCGGGGAAGGGTCAGGGTCCAAGGAGGGGGTATTGGTTCACACAAGGGATCAGCCCAAGTCATCGGTAGCGTCGTCGTGCTGTCCGTAGGGACGGTCTTGACGATCCTGCTGCCGCATGGGGTTGTGGCCGAGCATGGTCATGCTGTCCGCTGCAATTTCAACGGAATATCGTGTTTGGCCGGAGTCGTCCGTCCACTGGCGCGAACGAATCTTCCCTTCAATAAATACCTTGTCGCCTTTATGCAAATGACGTTCGCAAACTTCGCCCAGTCGCGGACTGCGCACCACAATCGTGTGCCATTCCGTAGACTCTTTGCGTTCTCCCTCGCGGTTGGTATACGACTCCGTCGTGGCCAATGGAAAGCGAACCAGCATGCCGCCGTTTTCAAAATTTCGAACCTCGGGGTCCTTGCCCAAATTCCCAATGAGCATGACTTTATTTAGGGTACCGGCCATTGTATTAGAATAGCAAATGAATTGTGTTTAGCTAACCAAAGGTACTATTTTTTTTAAGCCAACGACCCACCGGAACGGGCCACGCAAGGTCTTCCCAATTATCCAACGCAACCCATTCAAATCCATCCGGTTGCCCGGTTAAATCACGAGCGCCCAGCCGGTAAAAATGAATCCACAACTTGCGGTGACTCAGCCGGTGTTCTACGGGGCCACCGGCACTCCAGGCTTCTAATTCAGCCTCCTCCATGCCCAAGTCATTCGGTTGCGGCAGGTCCATCAATCCCGGCCAAATGCCGGAAATCGGCCTTTTTCCACACAAAAACTGTCCGTCGCGAACCACGAACAGTCGGTGCCAGTGTTCTTCAAGAACTTTGGTTTTGCCCAACTTTACCGGGAGCATTTCCGCCTTATTCGGTTGAAATGCCACCGCACAGTCTGCGGCAACGGGGCACTCACCGCACTTGGGTTGCTTGGGCGTGCACACCAAACTTCCCAGTTCCATGAGCGCTTGGGTGTGGTCGCCGCAATCGCCGGCCGGCAGGAGCAACTCCGCCAAACGCCAAAGAGCTTTTTGCCCCTCCGGCTTATCGATGGGGGAGTCCAGTTCCGCCCATCGGCTCAGTACGCGGTAAACGTTTCCATCCACGGCTGCTGCGCGGGTTCCAAAGGCAATGGAGGCAATGGCTCCGGCGGTGTACGGCCCGACTCCCGGCAAAGCGCGCCAATCGGCAACCTCGGTTTTCCACTGTCCGTTCCATTCGTTGGCCACGATTTTCGCCGCAGCGTGTAGGTTTCGAGCGCGAGCGTAGTAGCCCAAACCTTGCCAAACCTGCAGCAAGTCGTCCAATTGCGCAGCGGCTAAATCTTCCACGGTGGGAAATCGTTCCACAAACCGCAGGAAATAGGGAGTACCTTGCTCCACCCGAGTTTGTTGGAGCAATACCTCGCTCAACCAAATGGCATAGGGATTGCGGTGTTCCCGCCAAGGGAGCTCACGTTTGTGCGCTTGGTACCAGCGAACCAACCGATGCGAGAAGTCTGTCATGCAAAAAGGCTTGTTAAATCAGGGTTTACTTCGTATCTTTGCGCCCTCAAAATTAGCCACCTACAACTCTTTTAACTCTTTTAAATCGAACCAAAATGACCAAAGCCGACATTGTCAACCGCGTTGCTGAGAAGACTGGTATGGAAAAAGCCGACGTTCAGGCAGTTGTAGAAGGAATGATGCGCGAAGTTAAAGCGAGCATGGAAGCCGGTGACAACGTTTATTTGCGCGGCTTCGGAAGCTTTATTTTGAAGAAGCGCGCCAAGAAAACCGGCCGCAACATCTCCAAGAACACCACTTTGGTGATTCCCGCCCATTACATTCCCGCATTCAAGCCTGCAAAAACGTTTGCAGACTCCGTGAAAACCAACGTAGCTGTTCAGGAGTAATCCAGAACAAACCCATTGCCGATGACTCCTTCGCGTTCCAAACTCTTGCTGAGTATTGCTGCGGCCCTTGTGGTCTCGGCATCCTTGGTGTGGTTGGTCCCGAGATCGCCATCGGCAGCGCCGCAGGCAGAAGAAGCCGCGCTTTCTCCCTTGGACGCCAAGGTGCAAAAAGCGGTCGAATTGATTCAAGGAGGTTCGGAAAACCCCATGGAGGCCATTATGTTGCTGCGCGAAGTCGTCCAGGAAGATTCCAACCACCGAGACGCCCACTTCTGGTTGGGTGAATTTTCGGTGCAGTCGGGTCAAATGGACAAAGCGGTGGAACGCTTTCGCCGTGTTGTATCCCTGGATCCTGCTTTTGCACCCGGGGTAGAGAAATTGGCCACAGTGTACTTGCAGCTGGGGCAGGCCGACAGTGCTGATGCCGTGGTGCATCGGTTCTTGGACCGTTACCCGCAAGCGGAGGGAGCAGACCGTGTGAAAGCGTTGCACACAGAACACGCCCCCCAATAACCTTTAAACGACTTAGCTATGCCAAGCGGAAAGAAAAGAAAGCGCCATAAGATGGCCACTCACAAGCGTAAAAAGCGTCTTCGCAAGAACCGCCACAAAAAGCGCTAATCGCCGATGCGTACCGAACTCGTCATTCAAACCAGCGGATCGGACGCAGAATTGGCTCTTCTTCAGGATGGTCGTCTTGTGGAGCTCGTCGCCGAAAAAGGCGACGATCGCTTCTCAGTGGGCGACATCTATTTGGGCCGCGTAAAGAAAGTAGCTCCCGGACTCAATGCAGCGTTCGTGGATGTAGGGCACGCGAAAGATGCCTTCCTCCACTACCACGATTTGGGTCCCCAATTGGCTTCTTGGCAGCAATTCACCAAAAAGGTGTTGTTGGGCAAGCAGCCGGCCACGATTTCCGATTTTCAGCTTCAGGCTGAAATTGAGAAAGAGGGTGCTATGGACGAAGCGGTTAAAGTAGGACAAGACATCCTGGTACAGATCATCAAAGAACCGATTTCCACCAAGGGACCCCGAATTACTTCGGAAATCTCCCTGGCGGGTCGGTTTATGGTGTTGGTACCCTTTTCGGACCGTGTATCGGTTTCGCAAAAGATTCGGGAACGAAAAGAAAAAGAGCGACTGCGTCGGCTCGCGGACAGCATTCGGCCCAAGGGATTTGGGTTGATTGTACGTACTGTAGCGGAAAACAAAACCGAAGTCGAACTGACTGCGGATTTGGAAGGCCTGATGGCCAAATGGAAATCATTGCACCGGCAACTGCGCCAGGCCAAGTCTGGTCAGCGCGTTGTTCAGGAAATGGACCGGGCGTCGGCATTTTTGCGCGACGTCTTCAACGAATCGTTCACCAAGATCCACGTGGACAACGAGGATTGGGCGAACGAAGTGAAGCAGTACCTGCAGGAAATTGCCCCGGACAAAGCGGACATGGTGAAGTTGTACTCCGGTACAGCACCCATTTTCCAGCATTTCAACGTGGACCGTCAGGTAAAAACCTCGTTTGGCCGCACGGTAACCTTGCAAAAGGGTGCCTACCTCATCATTGAGCACACGGAAGCGTTGCACGTCATTGACGTGAACAGCGGCAACCGGGGTGCGGTGGGAGAAAGCCAGGAGGAAGGTGCCTTGGCGGTCAATTTGATGGCTGCGGAAGAGGTGGCTCGTCAGTTGCGCTTGCGGGACATGGGCGGCATCATTGTGGTGGACTTCATTGATTTGCACTCCAACGAGCACCGTCGGGCCCTGTACGAAAAGGTGCGGGAAGTGATGTCCCAAGACCGGGCCAAGCACAAAATTTTGCCTCCGTCCAAATTTGGCCTGGTGGAAATTACCCGCCAGCGGGTGCGTCCGGAAAAAGCAATCGAAACCCAAGAAGAAAACCCAGACATGTTGGTGGATGCCCCCATTGTCTTGGTGGAAAAATTGGAGCAAGAGTTTGCTTCGTTGGCGCAGCGCAAAAAGAAGGACGGAAAGAAATGGGCCTTGCACGTGCACCCGTTCCTGCATGCCTACTTGACCAAAGGGCTGTTTTGGAGCAGCATACTGCACCAATGGCAGCGCAAGTACAAAGGCAAAATGGATGTAGTTCCGCGGGACTCGTTCAAGATGCTGCAGTACAAGTTTCAGTAAGGTAGATCACCTCGTGGGGATGGATGAAAATTCGTTCCACCCGGTGTGTAACTTAAGTGTTTAAAAGGCGGCCCACGGGCCGCCTTTTTTGTTTCTTTGCGGTATGGCGTGGCAAGCAAAGAAAGTATTCACCTTGGAGGACGGTAGGACAGCCTTGGAGCGCTACTGCGCTTACCAGGAGCGCTGCCAGAGCGAGGTCAAAACCAAGATTGCTTCTTTGGGTTTTCGAGGGGACGCCGCGGATCAACTTCTATTGGATGCTTTTGCAGCGGATTGGGTGAACGAAGAGCGCTTTGCACGGGCCTATGCGCGCGGAAAGTTTCGGTCGTTGGGCTGGGGCCGAATCAAGATTACCCACGGGCTCCGGGCAAAAGGAGTATCGGCAGCGTGTGTGGCCCTGGGTTTGAGTGAATTGGACCCTGAGGAATACGAGGCGACCGCGCGCTTGCGCGGGGCTAAGGAATGGGAGGCCGCGAGCGGAGTTCCCCTGCACCAACGCCGCTTCAAGGTGGAACAGGCTTTGTACCAGCGCGGATTTGAGTCCGAATGGGCGCGGGAGACTGCTCCCGGCAGAGAAGAATAAAGCAGCAGCAGCCCTTTTGGGCGTTTAGGCCCGGTGGGCTGGGAAGGAACCCAATCCGGCACACAGTGCTTCCACCGCGCGGTCTTCAACGTCGTAGTGCGTGACGGCGCGAAGCCAACGAGCGTCCATGGCGGAAATTCCGATTCCTTGTGCGGCCAAATGGCTTTGGAGTTGGCGGGCGTCGCAACCGTCGGCAAGGCGAAAGATGACGATGTTGGTGGCCACCGGCTTGCATTCCGTCACCCACGGCAGCTGCTTCAGGAACGATTCGATTTGGGACGCCCTTTGGTGGTCATCAGCGAGGCGTTCTACGTGGTGGTCTAAGGCGTACAGGGCTGCTGCGGCCAGGTAGCCGGCCTGGCGCATGCCGCCGCCAAAGCGTTTTCTGATGCGCCGCGCGTGGTGAATAAAATCGCGGTTGCCCACCAAGACGGAACCCACGGGTGCGCCCAGTCCCTTGCTGAAACACAGGGAAATGCTGTCGAACAATCGGCCGTAGTCTTCGGGGGATTCGCGGTCGTGCACCAAGGCATTCCACAAACGGGCGCCGTCCAAGTGGAAGGCCAGTTGGTGTTCGCGGGCTACGGCTTCTGCGGCCCGGAGTGCGTCCAAGCCCAAGCAGGTGCCGCCGCCCTTGTTGCTGGTGTTTTCCAAGACCACCAAACGGGTGGGGGCGGCGTGAACGTTGTCTTGCGGTTGCAAAGCCCCGCGGATGTCTTCTGGGGTAACGCGTCCGTAGGCGTCGCCGGCAACCCGTATTTGAACGCCGGAATTGAAAGCCACCCCGCCGCCTTCGTAGTTGTACACGTGGGCCAGCGGCGAGCAGATGAGTTCGTCCCCAGGACGGGTGTGCACGTTGATGGCGATCTGATTGGTCATGGTGCCGGACGGACAGAACAGCCCTGCTTCCATTCCAAATCGCTCGGCGGTAGTGGCCTCCAAAAGTTGAACAGTGGGATCGTCGCCCAGGACGTCATCCCCTACGGGCGCAGCGTTCATGGCGTCGAGCATCTGGGGCGTGGGACGGGTCACGGTGTCGGACCGAAAGTCGGCCCAAAAAGCAGGAGCATTCATGGCACCAAAGTACGGCAAGTGCCGTATTTTTGCATACTTATGGTGACTACGGATCGCGTACGCGAAATTTTTGATCGATTGAAGGCCCTGGAGGGCTACCTGCGCCTGGAAGAGAAGCGCATCACCTTGGCCAACGAGGAGGAGCGCACGGTGAACCCCGGTTTTTGGGACGATTCCAAGAAGGCGGAGACCACCATGAAGAAAATCCGGGAACTGAAGTACTGGGTGGACGGATTCAAGGCGGTTAAGGCGCAGTGCGAAGAACTGGAGTTGTCCTTGGAGTTTTTCCGCGAGGGCGAGCTCACCGAAGCAGAAGTGGTGGCGCTTTACGCCGCGGCCGACGACGCCTTGGGCACCATGGAATTCCGGAACATGCTTTCCGGTGAAGAAGATAAGTTGAGCGCCGTCCTGCAGATTACGGCGGGTGCGGGCGGAACCGAGTCCTGCGACTGGGCCGGGATGCTGATGCGCATGTACCTGCGTTGGGCGGAGCGCAACGGCCACAAGGTCCGGGAATTGAACTTCCAAGAAGGCGATGTAGCGGGCGTGAAGACGGTCACCTTGGAAATCGAGGGCGAGTTCGTGTTTGGGTACCTCAAAGGCGAGAATGGCGTGCACCGGTTGGTGCGGGTTTCCCCGTTCGACAGCAACGCGCGCCGGCATACGTCGTTTGTGAGCGTGTACGTTTATCCGTTGGTGGACGACACCATCGACATTCAGGTGAATCTGGGCGAGATTGAATGGGACACGTTTCGTTCCAGCGGCGCCGGCGGTCAGAACGTCAACAAGGTAGAAACCGGAGTGCGTTTGCGGCACAAGCCGTCGGGCATCGTGATTGAAAACACCGAAACGCGTTCGCAGCTGCAGAACAAGGAAAAGGCGATTCAATTGCTGAAGTCTCGGTTGTACGAGATGGAAATTGAGGCGCGCAACGCCAAACGCGCAGAAATTGAATCCGGAAAGAAGAAAATTGAGTGGGGTTCGCAGATCCGTAACTACGTTTTGCACCCGTACAAATTGGTGAAGGACGTGCGCACGGGCGCAGAAACGTCGGATCCGGACCGGGTGTTGGACGGTGAGATCGATGTCTTTTTGAAAGCGTTCCTCATGTCCGACGGCTCGGCGGCTCAAGAGCTGGACGACCTGGATTTGTAATTCGTACCTTTTGACCGTGTGTTCGGTCTCCATCGTTAAGGTTTTTAAGGGCAAAACAGGTTTGCTGCTGTTGGGCTGGTGTCTTTTGGCGCTACCTGCTGGCGCAGCCCTTTTTGGACCGCCGGCCTTAGCTAATTATGCAGGGACTGCAGACACCGCGACCTTACCCGCCGGGAAGGCGGAAGGTCGGACCACCCGCGTGATGACCAAAGGGCCGCGCTTGATGGTTCCCAATTTAGGACAGTGGGCAACTCCGGAGGTGGCCCGTTTGGTTTTGGACGAGGTCACGGTGCACGTGGAGCGCGATGCTCTGGTTTTTTCCGTTCGCGTTCCGGACTCCCTAAGGCCATCGGATTCTACCGCTGCGGTGGCGTACCAATGGGCCGTTCGGCAGCGGTTTTTGGGAGCGTCTTCGGATGTGCAATGGGAATTGGAGGCTGCGGAGCAAGCCCCTGGCGTGAACCACCATTATTTTTTGGGCACGGACCGTTCCCGCTGGCGCTCCAACGTGCCGGGCGGACGGGTGTTGGTGGGCAAGGGAATTTATCCGGGGGTGGATTTGCGTTTGGAGGTAGTGGACCAGCAGCTGAAGTCCACTTGGGTGGCTGCTCGCGGCACCGATTTGCAGGCCGTTTCGGTGGTGTGGGAGGGCGCCAGCGATTGGCGCATCAACCGTCGGGGCGGGGTGTCTGTGCGCTTGGGGGATGAGTGGGCGGAGGAGACGGAGCCTACCGCCTATTTGTCCGATGGGGCGCCGATCGCGGTGGGCTGGCGCGCGCAGCGCGGCAGCCTCCGCTTGGTGGGAGCGGCCGTGCGAACCCAAGACTCGGTTTTCGTGGACCCCCGATACGTTTTCTCCACGTTCAGCGGGGGCACCTCGGATAATTTTGGCTACTGCGCCACCTACGATTCCCAAGGGCGAACCTGGTCTGGGGGCGTTTCCTTCGGTCCCGGATACCCCAGTGCCAACGGCTTTCAGCCCGCCTTCCAAGGCGGTGGGTGCGACGCCGTCCTCACCTTGTGGAATCCGGACGGCACCGGGTACCGAAGTTCCACGTTTTTGGGCGGCAACAACCGGGAAGCGCCGCACAGCATTTCCGTAGCGCCCAACGGAGACTTGGTGGTGTTTGGCACCACCGGTTCCACGGATTTTCCACACTTGCCCAATGCGTTTGACACCACCTTTGCCGGAGGGACGGGGGTGAGTGCGGACGGAGTCTTCTTCAACAACGGAACCGACTTGTTTGTGGCCCGACTGGACTCCACTGGGGGCGTTTTCCGGGGCGGAACCTATTTGGGAGGCGCCCAGAACGACGGCATCAATTTGGAGCCTAACGGCCTGCCCATGAACTACGGAGATCCCGCGCGCGGGGAGCTTTTGGTCAACGGCGTGGGGCGCCCCGGTTTATCCTCACTCGGAGAGGTTTTTGTGGCCACCAGCACCCGTTCTCCCAATTTCCCGGTGTTCCAGCCAACCGTACTTCCGGGTTACGCCCGGGACACCGCTTTCGGCGGTATTTTGGACGGGATCGTATTTCGCATGTCGCCCTTTTTGGACACCTTGCGTTGGTCCGTGGCCTTAAACGGCAGTGCGTACGATGCGTGGATGGGCTTGGTAGAATCACCGTCGGCCTTGGCGTTTGGTCAATTGATGGCGGTTGGGGCTAGCAAAAGCGATAGTTTGGCACGGGGTGCCAACGTCCTGCAGCCCCTACGCGCTGCGCACACAGACGGTATCTTGGGCGTTCTGGACGTCGCCACCGGAACGCGTTTGCGCTCCACCTACTGGGGAACGAGTGGTTTCGATGCACTTTTTTGCGCGGCCTCCAATCCGTCGGGTTCCTTATCTGCCTTGGATACGGCGGCTGCGGTGGCCGTGGTGGGGCAGTCCAAAGCAGCGTCCGGTTCCGCACCGTTTGCACCCACCCCCGGTGTTTGGGGCCAGCCCGGATCCGCCCAGTTCATCCACTACATCGGCACAGGGCTGGATACCGTATACCGTAAAATGAGTTTTGGCAACGGCCAAAACCAGCAGGTCAACGCTTCGCCCACCGCCTTGGCTTGGGACGATTGCGGCAACACCTACTTCAGCGGTTGGGGCGGTTTGGTCAATTCCGGCGGCAATACTTTGGGCCTCGCCACCACAACCAATGCGTTGGATTCCACCACGGACGGTTCGGATTTCTACTTTCTCGTCTTGGCTCCAGACGCTCAATCCGCCCGCTACGCCAGTTTTTTTGGCGGCACCTCCCTGGAACACGTGGACGGCGGCACGTCTCGCTTCAGTCCCGACGGCGTGATCCACCAAGCAATTTGTGCCGGTTGCGGGGGCAGCAGCAATTTCCCCATCTTTCCGGCAACCGCCCACAGCGCCACCAACAATTCAGGAAATTGCAACATTGCGGCAGTGCAAATTGATTTGGAAGTGCAGTCCGTTTCTTTGCCCGGATTGAAGCCCTTGAGCGGATGCGCTCCCTTGACTGTTGGCTTTGCGGCAGAGGCCTTGAATGCCACGTCGCTCAGCGTCAATTGGGGCGACGGAAACACGGCTGCCCCCACTGCATTGCTTGGGGTTCAGCACACCTTCACCGCTCCAGGGACCTACCTTGTCGTGGCGCAGGGCTACGATTCGCTGTGCAACACCACCGCACAGCGCGTCTATACCGTAGTCGTTCGCGCGGGCGCAGGAGCACTTCTCCCGCCAACGGTTCAGAACGACACCTGCTCGGAGGAGCAAATGGCCGTGCTGCTTCCCCCAACGTCCGCTCCCTCCGGAGTAACCTACCGCATCCGCTGGGGCGACGGTTCGGATACGGCGTGGTTTGGTTCTTGGTCCCAACCGGTGGGCCACCGCTATTTTGGTTTTGGCCCCTACCGAGGCTGGGTGATCGCCGTGGACACCGTCTGTTCGGTTCGGGACAGTCTGCCGTTCCGGATTCGATTTGCGGCGCCTTTGTCTGCCGTTCCGCCGGTGGTGGAAGTAGACGCCTGTGCCCAGCCACCCGTGGTTCGCGTGCAAGGGGCGGTGATTGGGGCCACCCAATACACCTGGTACCCTTTTGGATTTAGCGGCCCAACCGTCAACGGAGCGCGCGCGCAGTGGACCGTGCCCGCCCTGGGCAACTACACCGTTTACTTGGTGGCTGCAGACACCGCCTGCGGCCGGGCAGACACCAGCACCACCAGCATCAACGTGGTTCCCTTGGACTCCAATTCCGTCAAACTCCCCAACGTATTCAGTCCGGACAACAACGGCACCAACGACTGCTTCCAGCTGCCTTCCGCCGGACAAGTAGGGTTGGTTTTGTGGCACGTTCAGGTGTACAACCGGTGGGGCGAATGCGTGTACGCGGAAACGGACCCCGCGGCTTGTTGGGACGGAACCCGAAACGGCTTGGATTTGCCGGACGGCGTCTATTTTTACCTCGCCCAATGGTCCGACGCCTGCGGCCACGGTGGCGACCTGCACGGAAGCGTTACGTTGGTCCGCAGTCGATAATCAAGGACCCACCGGCAGACTCTATCTTTGCCGCATGAAAATCCAATTCTACCACAATCCGTCCTGCGGAACCAGCAGAAATGCCTTAGCTCTCTTGCAAGAAAAAGGGGTAGAACCGACGGTTCGCAACTTGATCGACGAACCGTTGACCTTGGACGAACTGGAGGATTTACTGAATCTTTTGGACTTGGACGCCCGGGATTTGGTCCGAACCAACCACCCCATCTGGAAGGAGCAATTTTCGGAATTGGAACTGGACGACGAGGAAGAAATCATGCTGGCCTTGATTGAGCACCCCGCCATGATGCAGCGCCCCATCGGCGTGTCTGAAAACGGCAAAGCTGTTTTGGCGCGTCCGGCGGAGCGGATTTTGGAATTGTTGGCGCTCTAGCGAACACAAGCGCGCTTGATTTTCGCGCAAAAACAAGCAAACGAAACAGGGGCGGTCGCTTGCGCGACCGCCCCTTTTTTATGGAGTCAGAAAAGGCGAAATCAGTGCATGCTGCCCACCATGTCCTCCGGCTTCACCCACGCATCAAATTGCTCGTTGGTCAACAAGTTCAAAGCCAGTGCAGCCTCCCGCAAAGTAGTTCCCTCCTTGTGGGCCTTCTTCGCAATAGCCGCTGCGTTGTCGTATCCAATGTGCGGATTCAAGGAGGTCACCAGCATCAAGGAATTCTCCAGATGCTTTTGAATGACCGGAAGATTTGGCTCAATACCTGCGGCGCATTTATCGTTAAACGACACGCACGCGTCGCCCAAAAGACGTCCGGACTGCAGCACATTCGCAGCAATCATCGGTTTGAACACATTCAATTCAAAATGACCGGTGGCACCGCCAATCCCAACGGCCACGTCGTTCCCCATGATCTGTGCGGCCACCATGGTCAGCGCCTCCGGCTGCGTGGGGTTGACCTTTCCGGGCATGATGCTGGACCCCGGTTCGTTGTCCGGGATGACGATTTCGCCAATCCCGCTGCGCGGTCCGGAACTCAGCATGCGGATGTCGTTGCCAATTTTCATCAGGGAAACCGATACCCGGCGAAACGCGCCACTCAATTCCACCATGGCGTCGTGCGCGGCGAGTGCTTCAAATTTGTTGGGAGCCGTGCGGAACGGCTTTCCGGTTAAAGCGGCAATTTTCTCCGCAACCACCACGTCGTAGCCCGCGGGGGTGTTGAGTCCCGTGCCCACGGCGGTTCCGCCCAAGGCCAACTCGGCCACCATTTCCAAAGCGTTTTCAATGGCGCGAATGCCGTTGTTCAGTTGCTGCACGTACCCGCCAAACTCCTGGCCCAACGTCAACGGCGTGGCGTCCATGAAGTGCGTCCGTCCGGTTTTTACAATGCTCTTGAACGCGTCCGCTTTTGCCGCCAACGTGTCGCGCAGTAAACGAATGCCGGGCAACGTGAGGTCCACGGTTTGCAGGTACGCCGCAATGTGCATGGCCGTGGGGAAGGTGTCGTTGGAAGACTGGCTCTTGTTGACGTCGTCGTTGGGGTGGAGTACTTTCTGTGCATCGGTCAACAAGCCGCCGCGCAACACATGCGCCCGGTAGGCCACCACCTCGTTTACGTTCATGTTGCTTTGCGTGCCGGAACCGGTTTGCCAAACCACCAAAGGAAACTCAGCATCGTGCTGGCCCGTGAGGATTTCGTCGCACACCTCGCCAATCAAGGCAGCTTTGTCCGCATCCAAAACACCCAGCTGGTGGTTGGCTTGCGCGGCCGCCTTCTTCAAGTACGCAAAAGCGTGAATGATCTCCCGCGGCATACTGCCCGACGGTCCAATTTTAAAGTTGTTGCGGCTGCGTTCTGTTTGCGCGCCCCAGTAGACCTGAGCCGGTACCTGAACCTCGCCCATGGTGTCTTTTTCAATGCGGTATTCCATGCAGCAAAGGTACGTCACAAGCCAATCCACGGCTTTGAGCCGAACGATTTCAATGCAAACGGGCACAAAAAAAGCCGCCCCACAAGGGGGCGGCTGCGAATAAGGATTACGAGCAATTACTCTTTGGACTCCTTGTGGCCAATCAGCTTGTATGCCCATTCGGGTTTCCATTGTTCCAAGCCAATCAACGTCAACCAGTACCCTACAAAAAGGGCTAGGAAGATCAACATGCTAAAGCCCATCAAAATGATGACCACACCAACGAGGAATCCGAGAAATTTCATAGGACAAATATAACTTCAAACGAATTGATTTCCCAACTTGAATTTAACTTCACTCACAAACTTCTTAATTTCTTGCTCCTGGGAGCGTCGGCAAATCAACAATCGATTCTCGTTGACCACCACCACCATATCTTCCAGACCGTCTACCACCGCGGCCATGTTTTCGGGAAGGGCAAAGGTGTTGTTCTTGCTGTGGTACACCAACACATTGGAATGAACGCCGGTGTTTCCTTGCGCATCTGGTTTCTGTTGGTCGTGCACGGCACCCCACGAACCCAAATCGGACCACCCAAAAGATGCCGGCAGTACGTGAACGTTCTTGGCTTTCTCCAAAATGCCGTAGTCCACGCTTTCGTTGGAACACGACGGATAAACTTCCTCGATGTACGGCTTTTCGCGGTCCGTATTGAACGTTTCCCAGCCGTTGTGGAACAGACCGTAAATTTCCGGCTGCAACTTTTCAAAAGCGGAGAGGATGGCGTTGGCATTCCACAGAAACACGCCGGAATTCCACAAAAATTCACCGGAAGCCAGGAAAGACTCGGCCATGGCGCGGTCCGGCTTCTCCGTAAAAGACTTGACCCGCTTCACTTCCGGGTGCAGCGAATCCTCGTCCTCCTTGTACTGAATGTATCCGTAACCGGTTTCCGGCCGATGCGGCTTAATGCCTAAGGTGAGCAAGATGTTGTGCTCCCGTGTGGTGCGCAAACCTTCGGTCAACACGCGGAGGAACTCCGCTTCGTTCGCCACCAGGTGGTCCGACGGCGTCACCGCAATGTTCGCCAGGGGGTCGCGCTTCTTCAACTTAAATGCCGCATATGCAATACACGGTGCGGTGTTTCGTCGGGCCGGCTCCAACAGCAGCCGGTCCGGAGTCAGCTCCGGAAGCTGCTCCAAAGTCAGGGCGGCGTAGTGCTCGTGGGTCACCACATAAATGCGGTCCGACGGGCAAACGGCCTTCATCCGGCGAAACGTTTGTTGAATCAACGTCTCCCCGGTGCCCAAAATGTCCAAGAATTGCTTGGGGTTTTCTTCCGTACTGGCGGGCCAGAAGCGGGTTCCTACCCCTCCGGCCATGATGACGGCATAGACGTGTTCCATGGGGATGTTGATTGCGGGGGCAAAGATACGGAATACCAACTCCATGCCGTAAATTTGTGGTTTCCTATTCATTATGTTGAACGTTGTACTATTTGGCCCTCCTGGTGCAGGCAAGGGCACCCAGTCTGCTTTTTTGGTTGAAGCCTACGGATTTGTCCACCTGAGTACGGGGGATGTTTTCCGTGCCAACATCAAGGGAGCGACCCCGCTGGGGACCCTGGCCAAGTCGTACATGGACCAAGGCCAGCTGGTACCGGATTCCGTGACCATTGATATGCTGGCAGCCGAATTGGCCAAATACCCAGATGCGCCCGGATTTATATTCGACGGTTTCCCGCGCACGGGACCGCAGGCAGAAGCTTTGGACGCTTTGCTGAGCGGGATGAATGCATCCGTTACGGCCATGCTGGCGTTGGAAGTTCCGGAAGCGGAGTTGAAAGCACGCCTGTTGGAACGCGGTAAAACCAGCGGTAGACCGGACGACGCGGATCCCAACGTGATTCAGAAGCGGATCGACGTCTACAACGCAGAGACGGCGCCCGTGCAGCACTTCTACGAAGCGCAAGGCAAGTACATCGGCATTCCCGGTGTGGGCAGCATTGAGGAAATTACCCAACGCTTGAAGGTCGCCCTGGACACCCTTTAATCCATGGCTGATTCCAATTTTATTGACTACGTCAAAATCCACTGCACTTCCGGAGCCGGAGGCGCGGGAAGTACCCACATGCTGCGCACCAAGGGCAACGCCAAAGGCGGCCCGGACGGCGGTGACGGAGGGCGCGGTGGCCACATCGTTTTGCGCGGCAACGCACAAATGTGGACCCTCTTGCACCTGAAATACCGCAAGCACATCAAGGCCGAACCCGGTGGTGGGGGAGACCGCAACAACCGCATTGGCGCCACCGGCGAGGACGTTGTACTGCAAGTTCCCTTGGGCACCATCGTCAAAGATGCTGAAACCGGCGATTTGCTGGCAGAGATTGCCGAAGACGGTCAGGAAATCATCTTGATGGAAGGCGGCCGCGGAGGAAAGGGAAACGACTTCTTCAAGTCGTCCACCAACCGTGCGCCCCGCTACGCCCAGCCGGGCGGACCTTCCCAAGAAGGCTGGATCATCTTGGAATTGAAAGTTTTGGCAGACGTTGGATTGGTGGGCTTCCCCAATGCCGGAAAGTCAACCTTGCTCTCTGTTTTGAGTGCGGCCAAACCGGAGATTGCTGATTATCCGTTTACTACGTTGGTTCCTCAATTGGGCATCGTATCCTACCGGGATTACCGCTCGTTTGTGCTGGCAGACATCCCCGGGATTATTGAAGGCGCCAGCGAAGGCAAAGGCTTGGGACACCGCTTCCTCAAGCACATTGAGCGCAACGCGGTGCTTTTGTTTTTGGTTCCGGCGGACAGCCCGGATGCGGCAAAAGAATACAAAATCCTGCTGGCGGAACTCAAGAAGTTCAACCCCCAGCTGCTCACCAAGCGTCGAGTAGTCGCCATTTCCAAATGCGATTTACTGGACGACGAGCTCACCCGTGAATTAAAAGCCACCTTTCCCAAAAGGTTACCCATGGTCTTCTTTTCCTCCGTGGCGCAGCTGAATTTGGAGGTTTTGAAGGACCGTTTATGGGAATCCTTACAGGAATCGTAGGATGGGACCGGGCGGCCTTTGCCGCCATCAACGGTGGGGGACTCCCGTTGTGGGACGAGCCCATGAAGGTCATCAGTTCGGATTTAGTTTTTTGGTTGGTGGGGCTTGCCGTGTTGGTTTTGGCTACCCGCACGGCCTCTTGGCCCCAACGCTTACAAACGGCCGCAGCTTTGCTGTTGGGCATTCTTTTGGCCGACGCCATCAGTGTCCACCTGTTCAAGGACGTCTTCGAACGCCTCCGTCCGTGCCACGATCCCCTTTGTCAAGAGCAGCTTCGGTTAGCTGCCGACGCCTGCCGCGGTACATTCGGTTTTGTCAGTTCGCACGCCGCAAATTCCGCAACCTTATTGGCTTTGGCGTTTCGTCGTCCGTTGCCCCGCTGGTCCAAAGTGCTCTTGGTCCTTTGGTTGGTCCTTACCGGCTGGAGTCGGGTGCATTTGGGCGTCCATTTTCCGGGCGACGTACTGGGCGGATGGTTGGTGGGCGGTTTGTGGGCCGTGCTTTGGAACAGAATCCTTAGCTTGCTCCCGTGAATTGGTTGGTGGTTTTTTTGGGAGGAGGCGCCGGCAGTTTGGTGCGCTATGCTTTGGCTCGCGGCCTTTCCACCGCAGCAAGCAGCCCTGTTGCCGCTGCCGGAGCTACCCTGCTGGCCAATGCCCTGGCAAGCACTTTGTTGGCGTGGTGGCTATGGAAAGGCGGAGCGCAACAACCCCTTCATGCGGCCTTGGCCATTGGGTTCTGCGGTGGGCTGAGCACCTTTTCCACCTGGAGCGCTGAATTGGCCCACTGGATCAAAAGCGGAAACTGGCCCTTGGCACTTGGGTACGCACTGCTGTCGTTGGCCCTGGGCTTGCTGCCGTTCTTCGCGTGGTCCGCAGCCAAAGGCCTTTGACGCCTACTTAACGCAGCAAAGTAACCGTGCCGCGCCGTTCGAACGGCGAATCCGCAAAATCCCGCACGTACACCACCCAAACGTAGACCCCTTCCGGACAGTCGGGCCCGGAGTTGCCCACCTTGCCGTTCCAGGCTGCTGTTGCATCCGTGCTGGAAAAAACCACGTTCCCCCAGCGGTTGAGCACCAAGAATTCGTAGGTGTTGAATCCGGTCACCACCGGTCGGAACCCCTCATTT
>Ga0315906_10003472_pt1 | contig 20933 bp, 10 predicted proteins | sample LakEriMetagenome_4_FD_203526 | JGI IMG/M metagenome (GOLD analysis project Ga0315906, IMG submission 203526) | Freshwater fungal communities from buoy surface, Lake Erie, Ohio, United States - Buoy 2 MA122 | ecosystem: Environmental > Aquatic > Freshwater > Lake > Lake biofilm | place: USA...
ATGGCCTTTACTCCGATACCGTTGCCAGTGTTGGCTGCGATAACTCCGGAGCAAGCTGTTCCGTGCTTTTCGAATTCTGAAATAGGATTAACGTCAGCAGCGTCAGTCACGCAGTTCCAACTAGCAGAGCTAATCATACCAGCCAAGTCCTCGTGGTTTGTCTCGCAAGCAATGTCGAGTACGGCCACGTCACCAACGAAGTCTGTGTTGATTTGATCCCATGCCTCTTGACACTTCATGTTTGGAAGATGCCAGTGTGCAGAGTATTCGTACTCAGCGTGTGCAGTCATAGACACGATGTAGTCAGGCTCCACGCTAATGAAATGACCTGTAGCCATAAGGCTGCCGTAGAATGAATCGAATGTGGCGAATGCTGGGGTTTCCACGAAGAATGTCTTGGACATTTCAAATGAATCCTTCACAACGATACCACTAGCGGCAAAGTACTTTTGCGCCTGATCAAAGTCCTTGGCAATTACAATCGCCATACCTGTGTCGATGTGGTCAAGCGATTCGTCCACGCTGTTAGACTGAGATACCTTGGCAGGATCTGGAGTTACTGGTTGCTCGTCACGGAACACGATGATGCCAAATGGCTCATGCACCTCAACCACGTTCGGTTTGTTTTTGTTTTTCTCAAAGGACGCCTTGTCCTTGAATTTTACTGAATTTAAACTCATTATTTTGTTTTTATGTTTACCCTCTAAAACGAGTGGCTTTCTTCCACCTCGTTATGTGTGTATTCTTGGATAATGGTCTTATCTTGATGTAAACCCCGTCTCGTGAACGGCTGTCTCGCATCCCCTGCTCGTTTGTGTTTCCCTCAATCGTCCTTATGGAATGCTCGCCAATCCTGTCTACAATCCCGGTATGACCAATGCCCTTAAATCGTTTGCCCTTAAAGTTAGAGTACGTAAATGTAGCAACAAGAACATCGCCATCTTGGAATAACCTGTAAAATTTACCGTCAGTGAAGACAACATCCTGTTTATTGTAAGCCGTTGGTGACCAGCCTGTTATGTTGCTTGGTATTCCACATTCATCCAAAATGGCCCTGACAAAATAGGCACACCAAGCATGACCGGGTTTCCACCCTACAGCAGCCATCATCTTCTGGAGTTCTTTATCTCCAAAGCCTTGGTTGTTGCCTCCCTTCTCCTTTACTCCGACAAAAGATGCGGCAGTGGCGCGGACGCAGTAGCCGTCATTATCAGCCACAATGTGAATAGGAAGAGCAAGAAAAGCCCAAAGTAAACAAGTAGATATAATTTTATTCTTTCCCATGGTGATGCGGAATATTCAACCTCTTTCTTCGCCTCCTTGGAGTAGAAGTAGTTCTGTATTCCACGGAAGTTCATGAACGATCCTAGGAACACCACAAAGTTACCAATAATCATGATAAGTACGGCAAGAAGAACCTGCTGTATGTACTCCGTGGAGATGAGTCCGTCGCCGAAATATTCCGCGCTGTAGGACCCCGCGAGTAGGAATAAAAAGAACGCTAGGGGGATAGTCCATATCCCGTCGAAGAGTTGAAGTTTGCGAAGAATCTTTTTCATATAAGCGTTAGGTTTAATTGAGCTGCCGCAAGCGTGTAAGCCTCTGAATTAGAGTCGCCGCTGCTTCCCCAATCAATGTAGGTCTGGTCTTTAAAAAATATTTGCCCTTCATAAATAGACGAACCATCTACATCCAGTAGCTTGTATATCAAGGCCGCTTGGGTTGATAGGTCGTCATAACTAATGTAAAGGCTCAAGGTAACAGCTGTCTTTACATCGCCATTACTCCAAATGTCCAAAGGTTGTATATTTCTCATAATTGTTCAATTATAAATGATACTGAAACTACGACTGCGCTTACGTTGGTGTGATTGTTTTGTAATCTAAAGACCAACTTATCTCCAGCTACAGCCGTAAAAGTGTCGGTTGTATTGCTGCGTACACCACTTAATCCCAAGGCGGGGACACTAATCGATAACGCAGTATTGACTCCGTTTTTTGCAACACTAACTTCTAATGATCCGCCAGCACCTTGTTGATTTGAAGTGTGTAAATATAGATTTTTGACTGTTCCTCCAAATGGTATAGTAAACTCGCGGTTATTAAAATTAGTATTGAATGCAAGAGTCCCTGAGGTAACAACACCATAAGTAGTAGTACCTGCTAACACTGTTGCCACAAATGCAGTTCCATAAGCAACCACCCCGTAGGGAGTAGTGGCAAGCAATTCAGATTTTAAAGTTGCCGCTGTAATTGCGTCAACGGTATTGTCCGCGTTAATTCGTATGTAACGAACCGCACTAGGGTTAGGTAGAGTTACTAGTTCAAGCCCCACGGTGGTTGCTCCCAATATTGTTGGAATGCTCTTGGCTACCCAAAGGTCAGGAGTTGTACTTGTGTCAAACACAAGCACGTCGTTGTTGACTGGAGGGGTTGTTATAAGATCCACGTCATGAATTTCATCCAACTCATATCCGTTCTGACAGCGGACATATATCTGCCCGTTACCGGCATTGGCCTTTTCAACTATGCCGACATATACACGGTGTACAGGAGCATAGGTAGGAGTTGAAACGTAGCCGCCTGGGGTAGATCCGCTCAAGTATAGCGTGTCTCCCGCAGCAAAGGCTGCTGTGTTAATTCCCTCAATGACACCCTGGATGATGATGTAACCCTCGCCGCCAGATGCGATGCTAGAGTCGTAAACCATTCCAATGGTCTTGGCCGAAGTTGCGTCTGCGTCAGCCATAGCCAACTTAACGCTCATCCTGTCCCCGCTTGCACCAAAGGCGTAAACCACTTGACCTTTAGTAATTGCGGTTGCTTCACTATTGTGAACGTATGCGAGAAGTTGGTTGGTCACAAGTCCGATGGCTTGGAATGCCGTGCCGTCGTATACTATGGTGATCTCTTGGTCTGTCTTTATATCGCCACTAGATATCTTGACGTCCGTGTTTTTGAATATATCGAACGCGCTTAACGTGTTTATCTCTAAAGTAGAGGCTCCCTGGTTTGCGCTATCGAACTGAATCATGAACGTGTCCCCGGCAGCTAATGCTGTTACTCCAGTAATAGTAGCCTCATAGACACCTGGAGACACTTGAGTCGCAATTCCAGACTTCAAACCGCCTCCTCCACTTGGAGTAAACTCAACCATCTTACCTGTAGAGTCAACACCAAGCGCCCATACAGGAGATGCGTCTGGGAATTTGGCCGGAGTTTGACCGTACTCGTTGAGTCTGGCTTGACCAAGAGTATCTATTTCTAGTTTGTTAGTAGGAAGAGCAATACCAGACTCTTTTGTTGAAACAAAGAACTTAGACGTCTCAGCATCCGCAGCGGAGGTTACCGATGTAGACAAAAACCCTACACCACCCGCGTCAAAAGAGGCTGCAACATCGTTGTTTAAAGTGTATAATATTTGTGCGCCATGATCAACAACTCCACCCCCTAAACGAGTAGCAAACACGTTGAGCGGACTCCTTAAAAGTCTAGTAGCATCCGTATCTGCGTTAAGACTTCCAAATGAGCCGCCAAATGCGCGGGTTGTACTTGTGGCCAAAACATTATTTGTAGTTCCGATAACACCTATTCCGGCAGAACCTCCCTGGCCAAAAATAGCGCCAGAAGTTCTTGACACGGTGCTGTCATTACTTGCATACACACCAAATGTATTTGAGGCTGAGCTAGACTTATTAACAACCCTTATAACTCCATTTGACGCATTTGGAGTCCCGTTCACATTAAACACGCTTACTCCAGTGTCCACAAATCTGTCAACACTAAATTGGTTTCCTGCGAGTATTGAATCAGCCAATGTCAAATAACCAAGTTGGAACGTGTCATTAGCGAGCGCTGTATTTTTATACACGCCCTCATTCCCGTCGTAGGTTGCGCCTAGTCCTGCATTTTGAAACTCTACCTCTCCAGTGGTAGCGTTTTGTAATGTCAAAACTTGTCCGACAGTAGCCGTTCCCGCCAAAACAGCTGGAGTAAAAGTTTTTATTCCATCTACATCAATACCTATTGTGTAAGCATCCGGTGCTAATATGGGGTCAGAATATGATAAAAGTATTTGTGCTACCTCGGCCTTTAATCCAGTACCAATTCCTGAGGGACCAGAAAAGCCAATGTCAGCTGATGCCGCTTGACAGACTACAGTTGCCGCTGAGCCATCGGGTTCTACGTGTTGAATGTAAGATGATCCTTCAGCGGCGTATAATTCAGAGAACCTAGCAGGGTCGGCTAGGTCAAAGTTTTTAAGTATTATCTTACTGGCGTTACTAGAGTTTACTGTAAAGTTTTTCATCTCGTCAAACACCATGTTGTAGGTGTTTGATGCGCCAACTATAGTTGTGTCTTGAATAAGCAGTCCGCCCAGTTGAAAGTTGTTGGGGTCTGGACTTGGAAGTGTTTGTGGTGAAAGACCGTTGTTTACCGTGTAGGTTCCCCCGCCTCCGCCTGGATCAATCTCAACTATGTTACCGCTTCCATCTACTCCTAAAGCCCATACTGGAGAAGCGTCATAAAATGTTCCGTCTCCATAGAAATTAAACTGAACAAGTCCATTTTGTCCATATAAGGTAGTTATATCAATTCTATTTCCAACAAAATCATACGCTTCTGTTACGATATTTGTAGCGTGTAATACAGCAGCTCCTTCTGGTTCACTCCTAGCTGTAATATGACCTGCTATTTTAGGGATTGATCCATTTGCTGGATTAGGAATATAAAAAGTTAGTGAGGTTTTCTTGTCAAACCCAGGAGCAGAGGAAACAGTAGTTCTAGATAGATATAAAACATCTTGCTCCGTATCACTTTTGTTTTCTATATATGAGCCAAATCCTTGATAGATTTCATATCCAAAGTTGCTAGGAGTGTTAATCTGTATACCCGCTGAGGTAGAACCATCTATATTTAACAAGGAGCCACCAAGACCAGATCCATTACCTATAATATTGACCATGCCTTCCGCGCCATAACCAGGCTCAGCTCCGTTGATAAAAAACTTTTTATCATCCACGTCTATCTCTCGATCGACTTGGAATGAAATGGTGCTACCAAACCCAATGGGGGCGCCGAGCATGAACGTGTCGTTGACTAGGGCGGTGTCTTTATAAACACCCTGATCGCCATCGTAAGTTGCGCCTCCGCCATCCGCGCTCAACGTGTCTCCTGTCAACGTAAGGCCATCTCCAATAGTAATCTGTTGGAACACGCCTGTTCCAGGGCTGTAACGACCCACCAAGAATCCACTTGCCATCTCAGACGTCACGACTCCTGAAGTGGTAAATGGGTTGGTAGCAGTCGTAGTCAAAAGACCTGTAGCACCCACGGATGTAACGGTTCCTCCGCCGGTAGCCAACTTCTTCCATACCCTGCCCAAGTTATCTACCGATAGGACGTAAGTAAGGGCGTTGTTTCTGTTATCACTACCGTCTGAAAAAACGTCTGCACCATACTCGTTCAACCAAAGCTGCCCTTTACCTTCCATGATGAGCTTCACCTGCTGTGAACCCCCTTGGAAAATCATCAGTTCAAGATTAGCTGTCTCGTTGTTAACCGTGAAATTGGTAACCTCAGCCGTCAATTGAACCGCCGGAAACAAATCAAGGTTTGGATTTGGGTCATTATTTCTAAATGAGAAATCCATAGCTGTCCGAGCATTTGCCGGAGCGCCATCGTACTTCAAACGCAACAACGAGATGCGATTCGCTAAGACAGGGGCTAGGTTGGGAAGGTTACCCTGCATGGTCAACTCTAGAATCGGCTGATACAAGTCATTGTCCGTTAGCATTTGAACGGTCGGGTTTGGCCTAAATCCAGCCCCGTAATCAGCAAACACAGCAGTACCACCAAGACCTAAGTTAGAAACAGCAAGAGGCTGTCGAGTGTCTTGGTTAACAGTACCCGCCACTCCAAGAACGTACTCCGTTAGTCCGTTTGTAGCGGTTATAACGGTGTCCTCAATAAGAAGTCCCCCAAGGTGGAACAAGAAAGGATCAGCTGGAGCCTCTCCGGGAACCCCACCAAAGGCATGGAGACCGTTCTCTACCGTATAGGTTGGAAAAGTTTGAAGGTTTCCTGTTCCGTCGATGTATTGTAAATCGGTTCCCGCACCAGTCACCGTGAAGCTGCCATTGCTCGTGAGAGGGTTTGGCGTACTTACCGTGAAGGCAGGAGGCATGAAGAGTCCAATAGAACTTATAGTTCCCGTACCCGCCTCAACGTATTCTACGTGGCCCAATGCATCAAGAGCCAACACCCAACCCGTACTTGCTGACGCATAGTCGGGCGTGATTATATCGATATAACTTGCGTTAACAGTTATGGACTGAGAACCCGAAACCAAAGACGATCCGCCCGAATTAATCTCAAGGGAGCCCCCTGGTGAGTTGACTGTAAAGGAGTTATTGTTATTAAATACAAAGTCAAAGTTTCCTCCATCAACCGTGTTGTCTTGAGTCAACACAGAATCAACAATCAAGGTGTCCTGCCATCCTTGAACAAGAGATCCACCAACGCTAGTTACGTCTACACAAAGCTCAGTGCCTTCTGGGAAGGTGTCTGTACCTGCAAGAAGGGTTATACTAAATTGAGCAAACGTTCCTCCGTCAAAGTAACTAGATAGTTGAAATACGCCGTATACCGTTGGGTCTGTTTTACTGAATATGAATATCCAAGAACCGTCCTGTATGATTGGCCAGAAGCCAGTGAAGTCTTGGTTGTTGGCGGTGAAGTAGTTTATTCTAGTATCTGATCCGTCAATCAACAAAGTACCGGGATCAACTCCGTTGCCCGAAGTATATTGAATGGAACACTCTGGCTCGGTGTTACCACACTCGCAACAACCTTTGAATATAGCAGTTACAAGCAGTCGGTAGACTTCCTGTGTCTTTCTGGCTACAACATCAGATGTATCAAACGAAGTTAGAGCGGTAAACGTATTACCTCCAACGTCTGTAATGCTATAGGTCGTGAATGTAAAAGACTCGCCAGCTACCTGCGAAATTGTGATCGTATCATAACGATACGAGATGTAGGCAGGATTCTGATCCATGATCTGGCTCATGCCCCGCACCCATTGATACGGTGGAGTTACACCATACAGGAAAGACACGGTGTCGTTACCCTCTACTTGTATTCGAGTAATTTCAGGAACGCTAACCGGAGTAATCGCCCTAGTATTGTTAACTGCTTGTCTTGTAGCCATTATTTACATTCTTCTTCAGAAGCAAAGGTACAAAACTCGTCGAGACTTTTATACATTTTCGCATACTTAGAAGATGCAAATTTATCGCGCCATTCCATCTTGACACGCGCCCACTCTGGGCCGGTTCGTACAGGCTGCGCCCGCTTTTCTTCCTTGGCGCCCGAAAAGATAAAATCAATGACCGACCTCTTGCTTGGACGCCCGCCCTCCTTGCGCTTGTTCTCTATCATCGTCTTTACCTCCGACAACTTTTCGTGGTTCGCATCTTCGAGCAGCTCCACTAATTGACGCAAGGAAACGCAGCCATCGAGCCTCCCACGGGTTATCGAAACCTTCTCACGAACCGGCGGATCGCTGTCCAAAAACTTGATATCAAACCCAAGTTCGCGCATAGCGAAGGTAAGGGCGAGAATATCCGCCTTGATTTGCGCTGTTCCCCGGTTGGGAACCGAGGGGTAGATAGCGGAGTGCCAGTCAGTTTTTCGATCATCTTCTATCCAAATTGATGTAGTACATATAGCGTAATCACTAGCCCCTCGATCAACCATCACCCAGGCTTCCGGTAACTTGTTTTTCAGTTCCTTAATTAACTCTCTATATTCTCCTAATTCGTGCGGGGTTGGATCCGCTAATTTTAGTTCAATCATATCATTTCGTTGTGGTGCAAATATACTAAAAAAGAAAACCCAAGCCGTTGCCTGGGTTATCCAACAATAAATACTAAATACGTGTATTACCAAAACCGGGGCGAAGGTATGTGCAGATTTTGCATAGACCAAATTATTTTGTATTAATTAAGATTTGTTGTATATTTGTCCCGCAAGTTCGCGCATGTTAGTGCAGTCGGGAGACGAGAACTTTGAGGGCGGGCTGATCACCGCCCTCTGTGTTTTCAGAAGGTATACAAAAACAATCGGGAGAATTTTACTAGGAACGAGGCTTTTTCTTGCTCTTCTTGTAGTGGCCGTAAAGAACCACCATAGACACAGTGCAAGCGAGGAATAGAGAGAAGATACGGAAGGCCCATTCAGCCTGCTCTTGCCATGAAACTACGGCGGCGAAGCTGGTTAACAAAACCGACGCCAATCCATCTACATATCCCTGTCCTGTCATCTCTGTATGATTGATATCATGCTGCATTGCGCTTACAAATATAGTTAATGACTATTGTTCGTCCAGTGGTTTTTTTACATAATCTTCCATGAATTTTTCTAGCTGTGCTTTGTCTGCACTAAAAGAAGCCTTTGCAAAATTGGTTGCCTTTGATTTTACATTCTTGAGATACTCAGCAAAGTCTTTATTATCCATTTTGGCGAGCTTATCGTAATTCTTTTCCAAAGACTTCTTGATATAGCCACCACGGATCTTCGTAAATTGATACGCTTGATCATCAGTTACTTGAACTTCTTTCCCACTCTTGTCTACATAAGTTTCAGGAGCTGTAGCAGTACCGATGGTCTGCTTCTTATCGATGACAAGTTTCCAAAGTTTATCTTCTGGCTTACCTTTTTCGGTGCTGAACATTAAGTCGGTATCGTAAGTAACCTCATCACCTAAGGCATTAATCATGTTGTTGTACTTATCCCTTGCAACAGGAACATCACGTAGCATACGACCTAGGTATGTTTCCTTGATATCCTTCTGTGGGATCTCCATGATTTCAGAAATCTTCTGAGCGGTCTGAGTGTAGATGTTTGGAAGAAGAATAGCTCCAGCTGTTTTCTTGAGTGATTCTCCCACGTTATCAAGTAAGTTCTCATCCTTCTCATCAAACATGGCCGACAAGAAATCCTCGCCGCTTGATAAGAATGTTTGGTCAAGGAATGACCTCATGAGAGCTGTCGTAGCAAAACCGGCCTTAGCGTATCCGTTCTCGGATATGTCCTCTCCTCTATACTTCTCAGCATCATTCAATGCCCCGATGTAAGAAAGGCCAACCATGAATGGAGTTGTCTTGTACGACATCCAAGCAGAGTACTCGCCGGTTATTGGATTCTTAATACGCAATGAATACTGCTGCCAACCTGTTTCTGCAAGCTCCTTATTCTTTTTGTACTCACCAAATCCGTTGGTGGTAATCTCCAGAATCGGCTCGTCATCATCGTCATTTAATTTGGTCAATAGATAAACCGTAGCCATCAAAGCTGTACCCATGGTGGCTTTGATCATAAGCTCGGTCCTGTGCTGAGCGTTCCAGTCCCTTTGAGGTTTGAGACCGGTAATAGTACCTCCCTCTCTAGCCCCTCTAACAAATCCAACTGGCGTGTAATTCAGCGTCTCGTTAGCCACGTTAGAAATTACGTTAACGAATGGGATCACAAATTTAAGCGGTGGAAAATCTCTGGAAGCAGAGTTCATGTAAGTGGAAAGCATTCCAAGCAGTCCAGTTGGCTGGTAGTTGAATGTTCCCCTTGCAGCATAGTCTTTAGCCTCCTGCATGATTTCTTCCGGACGACCCTCTTCAAGAAGTTCGTGGATTCGGAAACGCTCATCTGTACGAGCAAAGTCCATCTGTTTTTTGAACTCTTCTTTGGTTATTTCACCATTGGCAAGCTGTTGATTAAGTTGAGTTTCTTTATCCTTACGTTCTTTTTCTGCCTGAGCAATTGCATTATTCAAAGTCTCATCATTACGATTCAATATCTCAAGAGTCTTGTCACGCAAATCCTTTCGAGACATCCCCTCGTTCTCAGCAGCAGCCTTCTTGTAAGCCATTTGGAATGATCGCATTTGACGAAGACCCTCAAAGGCCACAACGTCTACAGCGGTCATAAGACGACGAACGTATTTCGCGTAGTTAAGTGGGTTGAATTTACCGCCCTTGAACTTAGTTCTTTCAAGAATGGTAGGCGTTTCAGACTTATCGCGAATAGGACTGTATCCTGTTTTCAAGGTATCCAATCCTTCGAAGAATCCCCTCTTCCAACCAACTGCCAGACCTTTTGCAAGCATTCTGCGGCTTGTGTTCTTTTGAGCAGAAGCAGTTATGAATAGCGCTCCTGTATTGTACAAGTTTGCTATCGCGTTAATAGTCTGAGTCTTCCAACCAGAAAGGATGCTTGCCATCCATACAGCCTGAGTTGCGTCAAACCATGAGAAGCCCTTCATGTTCTCCTGGTAGGTCAAAAGATCCTGAACTGCCCTCAACTCCTCACGCTCTGTCTCGGCTTCCTGCACCTTGTTGGCCAAGTCTTGTATATTCTTAGCATCATCAGCGGACAATCCTTCGATACCCAGTGACTCAGCAAGGGCGTCATTAACCATAGCCTCGGTTACCGCACCAAGGTTAGATGCTTCAACCAACTTCTCAAAGGCTTCCTTCTTCTTGGAAGGTTCGCCCTTGCGTGGCATATATCTTTTTATGGCACTTTCCTTTCTTTCCTTTACGATCTTTTCAAATTCTGCTTGCACCTTATCGGCAAGGGCATCAGCCTCCGCCCCAGTCAAACCAGCCTCGTTAACAAACTTATCTACCAGATCTTGCTTGGTAGCTTCAACTTCGGAATAGTGCTTTTTGATCAAGTCACTAATCTTCACGTTCATTTCCTTCAAGCCCTTCTTAACTCCGGCCTCGGTAGCCATGTAAGCCACCAGCTTGTCAAGTTTCTTCTGGGCCTTTACAGCATCTTTGTCAAGCTGCTCCTGGGCCAGAATCGCTTTGTAGTCATTTAGGATTTGATTGAACGCATCATTACCGGTAGCCGCATCGATGGCGTCAGCCATTTCTTGCAACTTCTCTATCTTAGATCTTCTGTCTGGTTGCTTGGGAAGCTGCTGGGACATCATAGTCCCAAACTTCTTTACATTCTTGTCAATCTCTTTCTGTGCAGCCTCCGCGTTCAAACGATCGGTAGCCGCATCATAACTAGACTGTAAGTACTCAGAAACTTTGTCACCAAAGTCTTCAGCCATGCGCTGTGCAAAGTCTGCAAAGTTTCTAGCTCCAGCCTCAATGTGGAACATCGCCACCTCAACCAGTTCGGGCGGAGGAGCCACAGCACTAAACATTTTTCCCTTTAGGCTTTGTCTAGCCTTTTCGTAACGCTCCTTGCTTACGATTTTGTTCTTGGCCCCATACGCAGCAGGGCGCTTAGGCATACGAACCGTGGTTGTAGTCTTCTCTACATCCTTTTCTACAATATTAGCAACCTGTTTAGCCGCATCTTTATTGATGTCGTTTAATTCCTTTTGAATCTTCTTGACATTTGACTTGTATTTAGCCAGCTGTTTCTCGCGAGACTTCTTAATCTGACGAGTAACCGCAAGCACCGCCCCTTCTGGGGTTAGGCGAGCAAACAACGATAATGCTTGAATGGCCTGACCAAAGTCAGTTGCCAATTCAGCAATACTCTCTACAAGCTCAACCGCACGTTGGGTTTCACCGCTTGCTGAGAATCGCTTAATCAATACCTGAGCAAGTGCCACTCTAAATGCCGTGGGCATATTTTTACTTCCTGTAAGGGCAATCTTCTCTGCCTCATCTATTCCAACCGAATCTATAATTCCGTTGGCAGCAGATACCGATAAATCATTAGGAAGAACTTCGTAATTCACACGATCCTCGGAGAAGGCAGCCTTCACGTTGTCCGGGATGTCGTCGTTGTCTTCTACAGACTTGACAAAACCACGTCTCTTGGTAGGCCCAGCCTTTGGTGGCGTCTTAGCCTCGAATGGACTATCTCCTTTAAGGCCGTCTACGCTTACAAATCCATCTTTAATGAACTGCTCCAGCCCTCCGTTATAGAGCATCTCCATGTACTCCTCATAGGACATTTCCTTGGGAGCTGCATTTGGGGATGTTTTTATGGTTACCTTACAGGGTGCTGCCATTAGAACAGTTTTTCTTCGAGAAGTAACAACTTGAATTTATCCTTGCCATCTACGTCTTCAAGCAGGTTCAGCTTGTCGCTGTATTCCGCCACAGACTTGGTCTGGATAAGACGGAACTGCTGCAAGAAGTCAAACGTGCAAAGGTCCATGTTGAAAAGTTTCTTTGATGTTTCTTCGTATGCTTCGTATAGATCGTACTCGATCTTGTAAGCCTCTTCCAGAATTTCCAAAAGTCCAGAGAACTCTACCTGTGGCTTGGCTACGCTTGGGAGCGAAACTGTGATGTTCCAGTCTACCAAGTACTTCTCAATCTTGCCAGCGTGTTCGAGTTCGTCTTGAGACTCGGCAGCGAAGAATTCAGCAGCCTTGAAGTATCCAACACCCTGACACCAGTTGCTGGCGGCACGATAGAAATAAAATGCGTCCATCTCGTCAAGATGACGTGGCGCTAATAGGTCTACTACACCTTTGTCTAAGCTATGAGGTTTCATGTTTTATTACGGGCAACCGTCGGTTTTATCTGTTATCACACCTGCGGATTGCAGTTGTTTGTTAATACTTGAAATATTGTCGTAAATATACTTCAACTTAGGGTCAGACTCCAAAATCTGCTTGTTATCCAGCTTAGATTGTCTGTCTCCCTTGTAGTAATTGTCGATGATGTTTGCAATCGTAGCCTTGATTCCAGTAGGCTTTGCCACCGGAGCCTTTGGTGTTACGCCGAACTCATCCTTGATAATTTCATCGAACTGCTGCTTCTGCTTTGGAGTCAACTCACCGTACCAATCCTGGCTGGTTATGTTGTCTTCTACAGCTGTCTGAGCATCAACTCCGTCAGCAATATCCTGGTCAACAGCGTCCATTGAGTCTCCCATCAATTGCTGAACCTCGGCTGAGGTACGCTTGACCATTGATGGTTGGCCTCTTTTTGTATTTTCAGATGCAACTAGATCTAATACTTGATCCCTAGCCTTAACTGCTTCATCATAAAAATAATTTCCAGGCTCTTTAGTGCCTGTCATTTTCTTGACCCTAGCATTGAATGTGTCGTTGATGAGTTTGATTTTCTCTTCAGAAGACATATTCATAATCTGAATAACATTGGCCTTGGTATATGGTCCGAATTTATTCAGATATTTAGAAGCATATGAAGCAATTTCTCTGTCATTCTTTGTTCCAAAATCCTCTCGCTTAGTTAAAGCGATCATTTTTTTCTCTCCCCACTTCCTATCAATCTCTTCTTGTGAAACAATCTTTGGCAATCTACCCTCAGACAAGTCCTTAGCAATCTCAGCAAGCTCTTGAGCCGTGAATTTGCGCGGGTTCTTACCGTCCGAGCCGGTTTTGATGTTCTCAAACGTATCAAGATCGAAAAGCGATTCCTGACCAGCGAGTTCGCCAAACTTCAATGCCACATCGCGGTACTCCCTTGGGATTACGATGTTCAAGTCGTATGAAACTTCCGGACGATCCGGGAACCTGTACAAACCAATCTTGAAGATATCGCTGGAAATATTCCCCTCGTTATCCTTCAAGAACTCAAACAATCCCTCTGCGCTAACGTCATCCTGAGCCACGTTAATTGAACCAGCGGGAACCACAAGACCTCCGTCCTCATATGTACTACCGTCGAGGTTCAGTGTTGCGCCATCCTCGCTTGTAGCGGTCTTGATGCGGTCAACGGTTTCTGATACATTATCAGAGAACTGTTTCACACTACGAGGAATGCCAATAGAAGCCTGACCTTTTTTACCGAACAACAATCCGCGAACACGAGCAGCATCTGCCTGCATTGACTTAGGAAGAACCTTGGTCATCGTATCGTACTCCTCAGGAGTAATGTCGCGCTTGAATTCGTTATCCTCGTCCTTGTTCTCGGTAACCTGACCGTTCATGTATACGCTATCCGCAAGCTGGTATTCCTTGCTTGAGAACTTCTTCTTAGAAGACATGATATCACGCACCTCGGAGGCAATAGACTCAAGCTCTTGCTTGGCCTGTTCGCTCTGCTGGCTTGGGAATGGAATACGCTCCATGCCCTTCTCGGCGTTGGATGTAAATGAATCCGGCTTCTCTTTAGTTGGCTTGAGTGGAACTAGGGCATCTGCACGAAACTCTGGGAGTTCACCAGCTGGCTTGCCTGTTCTGCTGTAGGACCACTCTCCGACGATCATCTCATAGCCGTTCTTCTTGGCCATGTCTGCGATTTCACGCTTCACAGCCTCACCACGGAATGGAGTGCCTTGTGGAATTTTAGCCTCCGCCTTCTCGCCGTATCCAAGTGGATCGGAGTCGATCGGATAAACCTTGGCCTTAGGAACACGCACGGCATACTTCTCTCCACCTACCATTCTCTCTCCATCCTCTGGACGAGTGTAGTAGGAAGCAACTCCATACTGAAGACCTTTCTCTTCCCTTGCAGTTCTAAGTGAGGTGTACTTCGTGCTGTCGATGCCCTTTCTGATCGATGCTTCCGGGGCTGACGAGACGTGGAAGAATACGTAATCGTTCTTGTCTTCTGTCAGACCTGATTCGTAGTAGGTATCCTTTACAAGATTGCTTCCGCGCTTGATGCCCTTGGACGGCTGAACTGTTGGAGCAGTTTCTTCATCTATATCTACCTCATCTATAGTTTCACCTTGCTCAGAATCTTTGATCGTGTAATTAAATGAGTTGCCTGAGTTTTTCCACTTTTCGTATGTTTTGTTTGCAGCATCCTCATAACTTATACCCTGGATTGGCTTGGTAACCCCAAGTTTTTTGTATAGGTTTTTCTCGAAATACCACAATATAGCCTGGATATCAGCTATGGTAACATTTATTCCAGATCGCTTTAATTTCTTTTGCGTTTCAATAAATGCGTCATACATGAATTGACGATCTTTAGCTCCAAAAGGAGCATCGTTCAATTCTACATATAATTTCTTGTAAAGAGTATTAGCAGCTTTTTCAGCTGGAGTACCTTTCTTGTATCCCTTATCTTCATAAGTATCGTGATCTTGAACGATCCTGGCTAACACCTCTTCTTCTGAAGCATCTTTTAATCCAGCAATTTCGCGATATCTATCTATACCTAACGCTTCTCCTTTTTTGTTGTAACCTCTGGTTATTTGAGGAATAAGAGTGCCTCGATATCTATTGAATGTTCGAGACCACCATCTGTCAAGGGTTGGATACTGTTCCATGCCGCTTAGGTTGGCGTAGAACATCCCGAGTTTAGGGCCAAAAATAGAAGCTGCCAAAGGAACCTTGAAAGAAGCTGGCCACTTCGTGTCAAGTTTCTCAAGACCCTGGGCTTTTCTTTGTTGATTTAATTCAGATATCGACCCTATGGTCAACAATTCTTTTTTAATAGCTTGAATATCGCCATTGTATTTATCAAGCAGTGTCTGGATGTTGTTAAAGTTAACTAGGTAAGATTCCGCACGTTGAGCCTTTGCTGCTGTAGGCATCTTGCCTGTTTCCTTGTAATTCTTGTACGCCAAACTAGCTTGCTGGAAGTTTTGCATAACCTCAGTTCCATCTGAAGTTATAGCAACCAACATCGTAAAGAGATCTCTTGCATTTTGATCATCTTTCATTTCTGGGAAAACCGCAGCCATCGCATCAAGTCCTTTTTGGAACTTTTCACCATACCAACCCTTACCGCTGTTTTCACCAAACTCTTCCACAAAAAATCTAACCTCATCAGCCATGAAAGATGATATCGCCTTTAAAGCCTTTTCAGATCTGTCCTCTCTGGATATAATCCCATACAACTCTCTTGATCTTTTCTCAAGGGCCTCTCCAATCTTTCTAGTGGTATTGACACCTTTTTTCAGTCCATACTTAACAAGGCTTTCCTTGCCTTTAGCGATGCTAACTGCTCTTTTTTGAGCGCCAACTTTATCCTGGAACTTACCCACATTCTCCTTCCCAACAATATCACTCAGCTTGCCGCCTTCATTCAGTGCCTTTGACAACTGATCAGCCAAACGCTTCACTTCCATTCGTGGAGAGTTTACCGCAATAGCCTTCAGTCCAAGCATCTTGGCCAGCTTGTTCATGAACTCGATGAACTTCTCACGGAAGCTCGGCTCGAATGTATCGATGTCAATATCCCCGGCAGCTACACGAGCCATAGTTTCTACTACGGTTTCGTCTTCGATTGCTGAAGGACCTTGCTCTTGGTAGTATTCAGAAGAAGCGACAGCCTCAGCAGCCTCAGCCACTCCAGCGTTCTTAACAGCCTCTGCTTTCAGACCATCAACAATGGCGCTGTATAGTTTCGGGTTGGTATTGCGAATGATGTTTACCACTGGGTGGATACCCTCGTGGAATGCGATCGTCTTACCTTCCGCGCCCTTGATTCTCTCCTTGTTGAGGTAAATCTTACCAGTGTTATTATCTACTAAGAATATACCGTCAGCACCACCCTCGAAGTTACGTTGCTTACCCTTTTCTTCAAATGATTTAGGATCGAGAACCTCAACTCCGATGTTTGCCTCTCCAAGGAAACTAGCCACCTTCTCAGCGGCAATCTCTCCGTCGGATGTTTCAAACATCTTTGCCAGACGCTCACGGCGGCTAGGCTTGACGGTTGGTTCGGCTGTGACTTCGGGAGTTACTTCTTCTTGTGCTTGAAGAACTCCACCTGTTTCAACCGCTTCTGCGCTTGGGACTTCGACAGGTTGGGCTGCGACAGGTTCTTGCCCTTCTCGGACTTGACTTGGTATCCCTTGGATGTTTTCTTGATCACGTGCTTCTGTTTTTGTTTCGGCAGTTCCTTCGAGTGTACGAATGTCCTGCTCTAATTGTTTTTGAACGCTTGCAATTTGCTGACGAGTCATCATCCGGTTTGGATCGGACTTCATGTCGGTCAACTCCTTGTACTTCTTATATAGATAGTTTGACGCAGCCTGCTTTACAGACTGAGCCACAGGCAATCCTTGTTCTGTTCTTTCCACCGCGAATGGAACCATTGGCTTCATGTCACCGAGGAATGTATCGAGTTCGCTTACACCCTTTTCCTCGCGCTGCTTTTGAAGTTCTACGATCTCCTGGTCGCGCTCGTCCTCTTGCACCGGGAACTCTTCACCCTCCATAGACTTGTTGAACTCGTCTTCGATGGCCTTGAGCTTTGCGTCCTTGGCCTTCTGCTTATCCTGCTCCATTTGAATGGAGAACATCTCGTTCACCTCATCCTCAAGTCTCTTAATCTCGGCATCTTTTCTTTCATCAGGAATACGCAGTTCTTTCATACGCTCCTGCTCCTTCTTCATCACCTCAATCTGTTGGGCCAAGGCAAGAGCTTGGTTCTGTTCCTCACGTCCCATTTGATTCCAAGCACTATGAGAACTCATAGACTCATAAATCACAACAGCCTCTTCTATGTTGCTTAGGTCTACTTTGTTTATTTTATCAGAAGCAGTACCTTTCATTTTTTCGTGAGGACGTCTCTCAACGATTTCCCGCATGACCTCCGCCTGAACTGGACTCTTTTGAGTTGGACGAGAAAATACGGCTGACATACCAGGACCAGCTATAAATCCACCAAGAATGGCGTCAGTGTAAGCCTCCGGATTAAATGTATCGTTGAAATATTCGCGTTCACCTATTAGGTTGATTGCTTCCTTAGTAATGTCTTCTGCGCTTTGACTAATAACTTCTTCTCCCGCTTCTTTTGTACCAACCTTACCGTATGATCCAATTGACCCAGGAGCCGCCCTTAATATGCCTTGTACAGATGTTTTCAGGGCTTCTTTAGCTGGTAAACCCTTCCCTATTCCAGACTTGAAGCCTTGCCAAATACTAGCTCTAGCAGCTCCCGCTTCAAGATACTTAAAATCAGGAATCATCAACTCTAATGCCGACTGTTGAGCTGCTAAATAAGTTCCAGCCCAAGCCGCGTCTTCAGGAGACATACCAGCGTCTAATGCCTCTTGGTAATAGTTACCTTCTGCGGTTAAAAATCCTGTTCCAAATTGCGATGCAAGTCTGCCTATTTTTGTCGCTCCACCAGCAGCTCCTCCAAGTGCAAGCACTCCAGCAGAACCTATTGCGTTACCACCAATAACAGCTAAACGAGCGGAAAATGGTAGGTCAGACATCCTCTTCCCCGCAGGTAATGGTGCGCCAAAATCTTCCTCTAAGGTTCTTTCAGCCCCCATGACGCTATCGTACATCTTGTCAAAAACATCATAGTCTGTATCGCCAGTAAGATCACCAAAAACTTTGGCTACTTTATACGGACTCAACGCTAGGTCTACACTAGCGTCTCCGAGTTTTTTAAAGAACTCGACCGTCTTACCGTCTCCTGCCTGTATCGCCTCAAACCTTTTCCTCTTGCCTTCTTCAATTTGCGATTCCTCTCCTGCTATTTTGCCGTACTGTAGCGCGTTTTGACTATACGTAGCAGCGATACCCCTTATGTTATTTTTGATATCAGCGTACTCACCGTACATATAATTCAACCGGCTCTTGTCCGATGGAGTAACGGCCATCTTTTCAAGTTCATCAATATTGCGAGCAAGCAAATCCAACCTAGAGTAGTTAGAATCGTAAGCCTTGTCTATCGCCTCAAGCTCAATTTGTCTCAAAAAACTTTCATCCTCTGAGATTCTATCTTTCTTGCTTTTTGATTTTAACTGGTTGTATTTAGACTCGTAATACTCACCCTTGTTTGGGTCAACTGACTTGACGTATTGAAGGTAGTCCTTAGTTATATCAGAGGCGTACTCTTCAGACTCACCGCGAGTCGGCATTTGAAATACTTCTTTTTCAAGGACATTTCGATTAAACTGATCGTCTGCGGCTTTGGTTTCTAATCTTTTTACACCTTTTGCCGCTGCCTCTTTTTTCGCTATCTCAACAGGACTTTCAATTACAGGAACCTTGGTAGCATCAGCCTTTTCAGCTACATCAACCTCAAAGTATTTTGACTGAGGTTTAGTCTGCTGCTTTTCTTTAACAGGTTTTTCTTCAGCCCTGTATGGAACCTCTATTGCAGACTTGGTTATCTTCTCAGTTAGCTTCTGCCCAAAACTCGGCGCAGAAGGCTTGCCAGGCTGCTCTGAACCTGTTGTAGTAGGTTCTTTTTTTTTTGAACCAGCGAAATACTCGCTATAGAAATCATCCGCACCCTTTGTGGTTAAACCATTGTCAGTCATAAACTTATGAAGTTCAGCTGACTTTTGTGGGTTAGAATATTCAGATACAAAAGTGGCCTCATCCTTTTGGGTGAGACCATTGTCCTTCATGAATTTGTATATAGGGTTGATTTCCATTAGAATCCTCCTTGTGGTACGCCTGTAAATGTTTTTCCGGTAGCAGAACTAGTACTTGATGTCCTGGTTCTAAACTCGTCAAAGATATTGGGATATCCTTGAGCATCAAAGTTACCTTTGTTTTTATTGTAATCGATTTCTACTTGAATTTGCTTAGCGAGTTTGGTTCCATCTAATTGAACCTCTTCAATAGTTCCGTAACCCACAGCCGCCACAGCTCCTCCAGGCTTCAGATAAAAACCGTCAGCCGGAACGAAATTCATTACAGGATTTCCGTTAACATCGTATACGTAAACAGGCTTTGTTTTACCAAGGGCTATCTTGTTAACGCTATAAGACTGATCCCATTTTGGATCAGTTTCTTTGCTTTGACCAGTAATCAAAACATCTGGTTCTTTTTTGGTTCCGCCGCTACCGCTACCTCCACCGCCACTTCCACCTCTCTTTACTTTACTTGGCTGATAAAGACTATTAAATATAGAAACGGCCTCATTAATAAGGTCGTCTTCGGTTTTGTATTTACCACTTCCCATAAGCGCCTCGTAGTCATCCATACCCGCTTGGTCGGCAAAATAAATAGAAACCAGGTTCTTAAAGTCTTCCTCAGTTTTTTGAGTTATATCGTACCCACCCTGAGTCAGTTTTTGCTCTTCCATTTTATTGGTAAGATCAGAAACGATATCTACAAGGTCTACATTTTTAAGATATGGATTACCTTCCTGACGCATTTTAGCCCTTTCAACCGGGCTTAAATTAGGATCTGCATATTGCTTAAACCATTCTGTAGCATGGCCCTGATCCCAAGTTTTACCAGCATCTTCATTGATGTTGAATGTGTTCTTGTCCCACCATTCCTTATTGGCCTTAGCTGCGTTAGTTTCTCGGACAAGTTCTGATTGTAGCTTATTGAGTTCCTTCATCTCGCTTGGAGGAAGGTTGTACGGGTCGTATCCCTGCTCCTTTAGACCAATAACATAATTGTTATAAACCTCGGCTTTTTCTCTAACCTTCTCAAAGTCAATATTCCATACATCAGGATTTTCCTCAAGCATGGAATTCCATGCGTTGGCCTTTTGTTGAGCCTCTTTCTTTTTCAGTTTTTCGTTTTCACGAATATCCTTTAGCCATTGATTTGTATTCTCTAGTGTAGAGCTTACATCCTCAGCATAGGCCGCACCCCTTCCTGAACCCGGCATATTGCCAGATTCTCCTGTATAAACTATTGCCGCACTTGGTACTCCCATTTTAATTTATTTTTTATCCTGGAATCCACGTTTGTAAATTAGGATCATAGTATCCACCTCCAAACGATCCCCCTATTTGACCTTGCCAATTAGCTCCCATTCCAGAACCGCCGGCTGGATTGCCGTAATTACCGAACTGACTTGCCTGCATAGAAGTGGCATTTGTTATAGCATTTGCAGCGGCATTAGCTTGAACACCTGGCATTGCACCGGTCATCCCTCCTCCTCCGCCTCCGCCACCAAAACCACCAATCAAAGTTCCAGCAACATTTCCAAATGCATCAAACATATTGTTAGATTCTTGATACCTCTTCTCGCGAAGGGCAGAAATCGCTGCTGACGTTCTCAAAAAAGGATTCAATTCATTCTGTTCATACATGGT
>Ga0315906_10003475_pt1 | contig 20924 bp, 21 predicted proteins | sample LakEriMetagenome_4_FD_203526 | JGI IMG/M metagenome (GOLD analysis project Ga0315906, IMG submission 203526) | Freshwater fungal communities from buoy surface, Lake Erie, Ohio, United States - Buoy 2 MA122 | ecosystem: Environmental > Aquatic > Freshwater > Lake > Lake biofilm | place: USA...
AAGAAAAGCTTGATTCGCTTGTGCGTTCACGTCGCTTTTGGGTGGCAGCCGCTGGGGTTGCCGTTGTGTTTCTCAAGGAGGCGGTAGGCGTCCCGCTAAGCGAAGAACAGATTACGCAACTGGTTTTACTGGCCGGTTCGTGGATCGTTGGCGAATCCTTGCGGTCAAGCGAGGGTTAATCATGGATGGGATTTTCGCCCGCAGGCGAGCCAAGAAACATGCCCGCAAGGTGGCCGCCGAATTGTGGCGGAAGCACCGCGACGTTGGCGCATGCATCGCCGAGTTAAACGAGCTGGCCAAGAGCGATCCGCAGTTGGTCGGGCTGGATCCGGCTACTATTTTCTTGCTGATTCAGATGGCCATCCGCCTATGGCTATGGTGGCGTGATTTTAAGGAAGACAATCCAAGCGACACCCCGCAGGCCGGCGAGCCTTGGCAGGAGGACGTGGACGATGTTTGATGACATCCTGGACAATCCGTGGCGGATGGGTGCTTTGCTCATTGGTGCCTATTGGGCGTGGAGGAATATCCTTGGCAGCGGCAATCAGCCACAACCACAGCCGCCCGCACCGCAACCACCACCGGAGCCATCGCCATCCGCATCGGTTAGCCGATCGCAGGCAATGCAAGCCGCCGACGTATTGGCATCGTACCTAGCGCAAGCCGGAAGCGAATCCGGCAAGGCGGACTTGGCCAAGGTGGTCAACGCTATTTGGGGCAAGTGATGCAACCGTTTGACCGATGGGCACCGCTGATTGTTGTCGTGCTCTTGCTGCTATCGAGCGGCAGGGGTGGCGGTATCGTGCCGGTCCGTCCAGTCGATCCATTGACCGGGGCTTGGGTGGTTGTGGTGGAGGAGACAAGCCAGCGAACGCCAGAGATTACCAAGGTAGTTACCGACGCGGCGTTCTGGCAATCGGTTCGGGATCGCGGATTGAACTGGATCATCTTCGACAAGGACCAACCGGAAGCGGCTGGGCAAGTCAAGGCACTCTCGGGAAAGCTTCCGGGGCTAGTGATTCAAACGCCAGGACAGCAAAGCAAAGTACTTTACGCGGGCGAACTGCCGAAGACCAAAGAAGAAATCAACGCACTAATTCGGAGGCATGCCGGATTATGAGCGAAACGATTTTGATCGATGGCGTTCAGTATGGAACTGGGCTACTTGTTCCAACGTTCAAGCCGAAGACGTTTCCAGTTTACGGCGACAATGGGCCGATGTTCACCCGCGAACAGGTAGGCAAGATTGTTACCGATCCGGAACGGGTGGCTGGTTCTAGATTGTTTACTCCGGAAGAATGGATCCGAAGCCAGGGCAACGTGGGTAGTTGCAATGGGCAAGCCGCATCCCATGCATTGGAGCGGACGCAAGTGAGCCGTGGCATCAAGCGGCGGAGGCTATCCGGCGAGGGGCTTTACGCTTTAATAAACGGCGGGGTCGATCAAGGTAGCATGCTAGATGATGGCATGCACGCCCTAGTTAATAACGGGGCACCGGAGGAGCAATACGTTCCGGTTGCAAAGTTTTTGACGCAACGGCAATTGTCCCGCGATGCAGTCGAATCGATGCGGCGCAACCGTGCGCACGAATGCTACCGCGTCGAAACAGAAGACGAACTAGCCAGCGGTTTGGCCGCTGGTTTTTGTGGCGTGGTTGCTGTCCATGCCACCAATAGCTACGGTCTCCTCGATGGCCGTGGTGTTTCGCCTCCAGCAAGTGGCGTTGGGAACCATGCGGTATTGGTCCATGATGTTCGGCTATCGCCATCGGGTGGCTACGAATTTGAATCGGCCAATTCATGGGGTTTGAAGTGGGGCAACCGCGGGCATAACTGGTTGACGTGGGCAAGCCACTTGCAATCGACCATTAAATACCATGCTTTCTATTTGATTCGTTCGGCGGGATTTGCGGACTCTGATTTGCCCGGAGTGATTGTATGAACTTGACGCCTACTCTTCTTGCTGCCGTGGATACAAGCTTGGTTGGGTTGCTTCTTGGCGGTCTTTCCGTTTTGTCTGGTGTGGTGATTCATCTTTATAAACAAGTTGAACGCAACACCGAAGCAATCAAAGCCGACTTGAAGGAATGCCGGGAGGATCGGGAAGCGCTGTGGAAGTCGATTCAGTCGATAGAACGCAAAACAGGAGATGGCAAGTGAGCTACAGAAAAGTCATCGAAGCCATCGAAGGATGGGAGCGGCTATCAGAGCAAGAAGTTATTGACGCGGCAACGCGGCTTGATCACGTTTACGCTGATCCGGACAAGTGGACGTTACTTGGATTTGCTACGATTATCGGACCGGAGAACGTCCAGCCGTTGATTGATTTCCTTGGTACGATTGGGCTTGGATGGATTGCGACACAAGCGGCAGCCGGAGGTGTTCCGATCGGATCAAAAGATTTTAATGATGCGATGCGTGCAATCCCGCACCCATCTTGCCAGATGATTGCCGATCGTGGTCGTCGGATGGTGTCGCTTTGTGGGCTGAACAAGTTGCCCGAGGTGGATGCCCAGATTGTTGCTGCGTGGCAAGGCATGAAGCTGGAAAAGACAAAGGCCGAGAAGCGGCGGACTGGTTCAACTCGCTGGAACAACTACGCGAAGGCCATCGACGAATGGAATGGTGACCCTGCTACGGAGCCAGTCCTTTGACGATTTCCCGCATCAGTTCCGCCACTAACGCAGGCGACACGATCACGATTGGCACGCACGCCAGCGGTGACTTGATCTTGATTTTTGCCTATAACGACGGTGCCAACACCGCACCATCGCTACCGACTGGCTGGCTAAACATCAACAATGCGACGGGAAGCACCAGCGGCACCAGGATCGGGTTCAAGGTTGCCCAGTCGTCAAGTGAAACCAGCGGGACATGGACCAACGCTGACGGGCTAATTGCGGTGGTTTATCGATCCGATGTTGGGCTGGTTATTCCTACGCTTGCCGGTTTTAACGCGGGCACCTCGACGTCGGTTAGCTATACCGCATTCGGCTCGTCGTTCAATCGTGAGAATGCCGATCAGTGGATGATTGGGTTCGGCTCGCAGCGCAACGACACTAACGCACTAGAGACTGCACCAACTGGACTCACGAACGTAACCAGCCTGACCGGAACTGGCTGGGAGATGGTGGCGCACGACAGCAACGCAGACGCGAACTCATTCGCTACGGCGAGCACAACAGTCGTAACGTCCGCAGCATGGCGAACGGTTGTATTTACCGTTTACGAGCAGACCTACCCAACCGGTGGCGGTTCAGCATCCGCCCGACAAGTGAACATCAGAGGAGGGGCCGACCAGTGAAACTCAAGCGTGGTTCAACCTCAATTCGTCGGCTGATTTTCGTTGGCGATTCGTCGAGCACTACCGGTGCAGGATTGGCCAACCTCCTGCACAACACTAGCGGGCTGGTGGCATACTATTTTGCTGGCGACCTCTCAAACGAAGTCTCGATTCCGCTCGCTAGTGCAACGCTTGGAAGCTACACCGATGGCGGGTTTGTGGCAGTCGATAACACGAACATGCCTGGGTGGTATGAGTTCGGGATTCCAAACGGTGCCCTCGATGGTGGCAATGAAGTTGCGATCCAGCTTCGCGGCGCGGCTAACATGGTGCCGGTGAATGTCTACATTGAACTTGACACTGTTGATTACCAAACCGACGCATTCGGCGCCCTCAAGCCAACTACGGCTGGTCGAACGCTCGACGTTTCCGCTGGCGGCGAGGCTGGCATCGACCTTGCCAACGTTGGCTCTCCATCGACGACGCTGAACCTGAGCGGCACCACGATCAAGACGGCGACGGACATCGAGACGGACACGCAGGACATCCAGAACCGGCTTCCATCCGGCTTGGTCGATGGCCGGATGCGATCCATCGCGGAAGTCGTTGGCGACAAAACAAACTACAAGCTAGCCTCCGATGGCCTTTCGCTTGTCACTTCGTGGGCTGTTGGGATCACCGGCAACATCACCGGCAATCTGTCGGGATCAGTTGGCAGTGTGACGGGCAACGTCGGCGGGAACGTCACTGGTTCCGTTGGCTCGATTTCTGGCGTCACGTTCCCGACCAACTTTGCTGCCCTTGGTATCAACTCGAGCGGCCACGTTTCGCGGGTTGTTCTTGTCGATACGACGACCACTAACACCGACATGCGGGGGACCGACGGAGCGGCACTTGCGACCCATTGGACTTCGACCCGAGCCGGCTACCTCGATGGCGTTTTGATCTCCGCAAACTATAACCAGCGAACTGTTGCGGTGACCGGATCGAATCATGTGGCCGCAGACATCCACGAACTTCAGCCCGCAGTGATCGACAACACCCACTTCGCCCCGGGTGCGATCGACGCCAACGCACTAGCCGCCGACGCGATCACGGAGGTCCAGAATGGACTTGCCCTTGAAGCGTCTTCGCAGTCGATCCTTGCACGAATCGGAGCATTTACTGGAACTGGAGTCAACACAATCCTTGGGTTCTTCCGGGCATTGCTTCGGAGCGATGCAAGCATTACGACTCCAAGCGACGTTGGCGGCACTTACACTCACACCACGGATTCGACCCAGGCGATTCGTGACCGTGGTGATGCAGCGTGGATTACTGGAAGCGGTGGCGGTGGCGGAGGTGGAGGAAGCGGGGCCGGTACATATCCGTCCCTCCAGGTTCCTCCATATCCTCTTGCTGTCTACATGACCAGCGACCTATTTACCTACGCCGACATCGTTCAGCGTTTACGGGACAAGCGTGGACTGGAGGGCAGTGCTCGCCAGATGCACGCACTCAAGGTAGCAGTTCAGGATGCGTTGACCGAACTCGCTGGACGATCCACCTGGAGGCACTACAACCGCAGGGTAGCAGTAACCACAAAGGCTGTTGTTCAGAAGACCGCATCGTTCGACACAGCAACCGACATCCTGAGCATTGCGACCGGAACTTGGCCGACCGATGCCCAGTACGGCGAAGTTGTCTTTGATAACCAGCGATACAAGGTAGCCTCTCGAATCAGCGACACCGAGCTACTTCTGTCATCGCTCACCGCACCACAAGCCAGCTTCACCAACAAGGCCGTTACCTGGATGCAGGCAAGCTACGCTTTGCCGGTAATGTTCCGTCAGATCCGCAGCGTCATCGACGAGGACGCATACCGACCACTGGAGTACATGAGCCCAGCGGATGCAGTACGCCACCGGAAACTGGCTAGGACAACCGGGCAGACGCTACGCTACACCCTCCGGTCCAGCGAGAATTACATGGGCCTGAAGGAGATTGAGTTCTCCCCGGTCCCAGCACAGGCCACCCGGTTCGAGATTGCCTTGATCGTTCGGCCCAGGCCATTCAAGACCTACGAACTGACGGGGGTAGACGGAGCATACACCACCGGAACCCAGACCTTCACCAGTGCGACGGCAGCGTTTTCAGCCACCCATGTTGGGTGTATTCTGAGAATTTCCGCCACTGCAACACTACCCAAGGGGCCGACGGTTTTCGACGAAAGCCGTGTGGATTTCGCAGTTCAGGCATTCATCACCGAAGTTGTGTCGGCGACTGAGGTGAAGGTTTCCCTACCTTTTACTGCAACGGCAAGCGGAAAAGGCTACACTGTATCCGACCCGGCAGACATCGATCCGACTTCCATGCTCGCGGCTTTGGACGCCCTGGCGTGGGAGAAGTATTGCCTCAACATCGACATGCCAGCGGAGGCCCTTTCCGCCGCTCGTGTCCTGGCGAAAGAGGAGTTTGACCGGGGGATCGCAGCAGATTCGGCAGACACCAATCAGCCGGAAAGCGCGATCAACTACGACGTTGATACCTTTGAGGACTTCGAGCCGAACGTGGATGTAATGGGAGGTCAGTGATGGCAGCGGAAGACCGTCACCTAACCCATGCCGATCGCGTTGTCGCAGTCCTTCAGGGTATCACTTGGCCCGACGGGATTAAGTCCGACGAGATAAACCGCCGAGAAGATTTGTTTACGTCAATGGCCCCATCGCGCGGCATTCACGTTATCCCAATGGAGGAGCAGTTTGGAAACGGAGTAGCACAAAAGACCGATGTGCGATACCGAGTCATGGTCGTTCGTGTCATGCCAACTGACACGCATCAACGAGCAGGACTGAATTATCGAAGCAGGTTTCGCAACCTGACTAGATCGGCACTGCATGAGCAGAGAATTATGACTGATGGTTCCTGCGAGATTATCACCAAGATTAAGCCGAGCACCATGCGATTCCCCGAAGAATGGAGGAAACGCAACCTGGACATTTCGGCAATCGAAGTCACTACACTGATACGGGAACTGTACTAAGGGGTTTGCCATGACTGGGTGCGCAGCAGTCGGAAGTTTCGCCAATATCCTTGTGATGCCAAGATCCGCAGTCGGCGATGCCGACCCGACGTTCAACGCAAGCAGCGAAATCTACCCGTTCGTGTATGAAACGATGAAGGCTTCTCGCAAAATCGTTTCGTCCAATCTGATTACTGGCTCTGGGTCGCAGTACGCCGCAAGGGTTACGAAAGCCAGCTACATCCCAGTCGGATCAATCGGCCTCCAGCTTGGCCCATCGGAGCTAGATAAATGGCTACCGAGAATCCTTGGGACTGACGAAGCGTCAAACGTCTTTGCACTGTCTGAGACGGTCAAGCTGTTCGACATGATGATTTACAGGGACAACGGGACTTTCTATTACCGCAACTGCGTAGTGGCCGCAGCCCTGTTCCAGTCAAAGTCTGCCGACGGAGGGGACGATGAAGAAATCCTTAACCTTCAGCTTCGCATCGTCGCACGCGAAGAAGACCTAACGAAATCCTGGCCTGGAACAATCCCGACGCACGCCGACGGTGAAGACTATTCTCCGTACACGCATCCCCAGTTAAAGTTCTCCATCAATGGGACTGCCTACGATTGCATGGAGGCGAACATCCTGATCGACAACGGCATCCAGGCCAAGACAAGGAACAGCCTGACGCCGAATTGCGTCTACAAAACTCGCCGCAAGATCCGGGCTCAGGTTACGTCGCCATTCACTTCTGGCCTTTGGACCGCAGCACAGACCCTCTACAACACTGGCGACGACGTTCGCCTACGTTGGGAGACGGGAACTGGCGTATCCGACGAGGCATTGCAGTTTGATTTCCCGATCATGCGAGCAACGCAAGAACCACCAGTGGTACAGGGACACAGCGAGATTCCATTGCAAATCTCGATGGAAGCACAGGCAACGGCATCCGGCAACGAGCTTTCCGTAACCAACATCAGCTAGGCCAATGGCAAAGAGAAAGAGCAAGGCGACTCCTTCGCAGCTTCGGCAACGCGCTGATGCAGCACAGAAGAACCTCGCCGACGATAAGACGTTCTACGGCTCCCGGCCAATGCTTCCTGCCGAACCAAAGCAGGCAAAGCCCATTTCGTCGCCACTCAAGGCGATGGAATCGGTAGCCAAGTCGATCGAATATGCCGCCCCGATGATGGCCACTTCGTTTCTGGACACAGCAGGAACGATCGGCAAGGGGCTCAGCACCGCCTATGCGATGGCGACTCAGCAGATCGACGAGCCGACGCAGAAGCAGTACCAGCAGATGATGGTGGATTCGTACACTCCCACCCTGGAGGATGTGACCAAACTTGTCAAACAGGGTGCTCAGTATGCGATGTCGGCAGTCTCAGGATCGACACCTGAAGAAGACAAGCCGATCCCAGTCCTAGCCAAAGTCGAACGATCGCAACTGCCTAAAGACTACACCGAAGGGCAGACACAAGATGCGGGAAACATCACGCCACTTATGCAAAAGGGGCTCGACGCAATCTCGGAAGGCTACCAAGCCTTCACGAAGATGGGGCAGCAAGCCCAGTCGATCGCCACGGAAAAGGGAAGGCAAGCAACTCGCAGAGGAACGGCTAACCGCAAGGCTCGCGAAGTTCGTCAGGCAGTAGCCAAGAGAGCCAAACAGCAGCCAGTTTCCAAGGCAAGGCCCGGAGACATTGGCCCAACTCCGTTTGCCATGCTCAATCAGCAGATGGCAGGTATGCGTGGAGTCGCAATCGAGCAGGCCGACGGAGCAGACTTTGAGGACTGGCAGCAACTCGCACAACAGGACATGGCGTTCGAGGACCAGAGCGATTCGACAGGCACCTTCAACGAACACGCCGTCAATGTAATCGAAAGAATGGCCGGGCAGGTCGCGAACCTAACCATGCGTCTTCGCCTAGTCGAAGACTTGCTAGACCGCATTGGAGCAGACTGATGTACTTCAAGGTCGGCAGCTACCAGCACGACGACAACACCGTCACCGTCGCCAGTTTCAACTACCGCCCGGTACGGTCCCCTCGCGGCAGGCGAATGACTACTCGCGTGGAGTTTCACGTTCGCGGCGAACTTCTGGCTGCGTCAAATCTCACGACGAACCTGCAAAAGCAGGACGATCTAAACACGAAAATGCTGGCTCTCGAAGCAGCGTACTCGGCAGACTATCAGGATGTCGGGTTCTATCGAGACGACGGCGATGTCACCTCGATGTTCCTCCAGTCTGCACATTCGTCAAGCCTCACCGGAAACGTGCTGACTTATCTAAATTGGGCTCCAGGGGATGACACGGAGTTTTGCTCTAAGAAGACGTTTCAGGCGGGGTTCTTCAACGAGTTTGTATCGGCGTATTCAAACGTGGTCGATTACCAGGACACGATTCAACGCATCGGTACGGCAGGACCGATCAAAAGCTGGCGGATCTATCCGACGCAGTATCCTCAGCCTAGACTGCTTTCTTACTACAGTGTTCAAAAAGTTGTTCACAGCGGTTATGCTGTTTCTCTCTTGGGCTATCCGACTCCTCCATCGCCGCTAGCCTCTGGCTGGAATTACCTGGAGCACTTCACGACCATCGCTTACACTTCGCCTAAGAAGTGGGGGCAAGGTTATGCCATGTATCGGACTGCCTGGAAGTATATCTATGCCTTCCCGTACAACAACAACCTTGCACCAGTGATCCTCTGATGCCTACGCAATTCAAGATCGAAGGCTTGCCATGCACCTCCCCGGACTTGCTTCACGCACCAAGAAGCGAGTCGGTGTATCCGATCAGTTGGTGGAACAAGGTCAACAGTATCGAGCACTTTCGCGGTAGGCGAGCAGCGACCGCACACCTGCTAGTTGATAGGCAGTTCATCGATCAACTTCCGGCAGCACCAGCGACCGTAACGATTTCCGTAGAGCAGGACGGAGCACCAACCTTCGTCAGTTCTGGGTGGACGATCACGCTAATCGAAGCGTTCGAGGAAGCACAAGCCAACCCAGACCCAGCACGAACGTACTACGTCCAGTGCAAAGACCCCCGATACGCTGGCGAACAGAAGTTTATCGACAACTCCTGGCTCATTTCGGACAAGGTTTTCAACTACGACGTAAGCGCAGGAGAGACATGGCAAGCAGTTCTCAACGCCCTATGGTCAGAGCTTCCGGCAGTAGCCAAGAGCGGTTCGGCTGTCTGCCCAACCCTGGCCAGAGCACCGGCAAGCGTACCGGAAAACCTCAACTTTGATGGCGTCAGCGTGTGGCACGCGATATGCCAAGCACTCGAAGCGTGTGGGCATTTTCCAGTCTACGACCTAATGACGGGAACGTATCGCTTCGCCTCGCACAACTCCATCCAGACCGGACTTACGGCACTCCTCACCGGATACATTGACTTTCTCAAGTGGACTAGCGACATCCCGGTCAACGGCAGAAACGCACCCGAAAAGATCAGCGTCATTTTCCCCCCTGCCCTGCACACAAAAATTACCTGGGCCTCCTACGCTCAGCCAGAAGTGGTGGAGTTTTCGACAGGAGCAGCAGGGGCAATACCAGGAACTAAGGTAAGCGTTGTCGATACTTCGTACACGATCTTGCTGGATGGTCAGGTTTACAACTCAAGCCAGATAAACAATCGCGCAACTGACTTGTCTTACACGATCTACGGAAAGGCTACCGCAAACTCGGTCCCTGGCCAGTCCGCCTATTCGCAACTGCTGTTCGACCTTATGCCTGGAGAGCAACTGTCGCGAGTCTACTACCACGACTCCAAGAAGAAGGGCGACTACACAGTCATTGAACTATTCGAGCCATTTGAGTTCGACTTGCCCAAGCCAATCCAGCGAGCCTACTCTGTCATGGAGGTTGTCCTAATCACCTCCAGCCAGCCCGATGAAGGTGGATTGTACGATGGGATGGTGCAGAGATTCGAGAATGGATCGTGGCGGGATCTGTACGCCTGCAAGGTGAAGGATCTGAATACATGATTAGCGATTCATCATCATCCGGTGGAGGATGTTCGCTCACTCGCCGAAGATACAAGGCCCTTCACCTTGGCAATCTAATCTTCGGTGCAAGATGCGGCGACCGGCTGATGTCGAGACGGGCGATGGTTTACGCAGGTCCATCGGGATCTGGGGAGCCGCTATTCATCGTTCGCGAATGCGATACGCTGCAACCAGGAACCCAGTATCCCGGTACATACCTCGGAGCGAACGCCTCATTTGTGCCGGTGTTTGAAGTAAGCTGCTGCGACTGCAACCCGCCGCCGCCACCACCGCCGTCCGAATCTAGTTCGTCGAGTTCTTCATCGCCTAGCCAATCGAGTTCTTCAAGTCTGTCTAGCTCCTCAAGCTCCTCAAGCTCCTCAAGCTCACCTCCTTCGGAATCCAGTTCAAGTCCTTCTAGCTCCAGTCCGCCTCCATCGGAAAGCAGTCGATCGAAACCGTCTTCGAGTTCTTCGTCCCTGTCGTCCAGTTCGGCATCGTCTCAGGGCAGCGACACGACTTCAGTTTGCGGTACTTGCACTTTCACCTGGGATGGCTCAGGATGGGGCGCGGGCCCTGTCAGCGATAACTGTACTGCACCATTTCCTGGCGGTCCTAAGTGTGCCTGTAATCCACCGCAGTTTAACGGTAGTTTTCCCAACCAAGTAGTAACTACAGATTGCGGTGCAATATGAGTTGTCCATACAAAGAAACTTGGCCGCAGGAAAAGACAACCTGCCGAGTTGCGTCGGCGTTGGCCAAAGTCGAAACGACTCAGGACCAGTGTGTCGTCACTCCAGAGGCATGTCTGTTTTGCGACGGGCTGTCTAATCCCAGATCGCCCAATCACGTTACCTATTCGCTCGCAATCTCGCACCTGCATCAGAGAAATCGTCTTAACTTTGACGGCGAACACGCCTATCTCCGACAAGGGCTGGCCGGAAACATCCCGAAGGATGGACCGGGAACTAGACTTCACAGCCTGATCGGATGGCTCAAGACGGACGGGGCGTGCGACTGCGAGGCCCACAAGCAGATGATGGATTTGTGGGGCGTGCAGGGATGCCTTGAGAGAGTAGACGAAATCGAGAAGTGGCTGGAGACGGAGGCCAAGCGTCGGGGGATCAACTGGCTTCCAATGACTTATCGCCCCCTAATCAAGTACGCCATCAAGCTAGCAGGTCACGGAAAGAATGAAACTGTTTGACGCAACATTCGTCATCAATCTCCCATTCAAACAAGACCGCCTCGAAAAGTTCAGGCAATCCTATCCAGAGGATTTGCTTGGAGAGGTGCAGGTTTGGCGAGCGGTTCATGGCGACACGGTTCAGCATCCGTACTGGTGGAGTGCTGGCCGTGGTGCATGGGGATGTTACCGATCGCACCTTCAGATCCTCGAACACGCATGGAACACTGGGCTCCAGTCCTACTTAGTGTTTGAGGACGACGCGATTTTCGTAGAGGACTTCGCTGAAAAGCTAGCGAAGTACATGGAAACGATCCCCGAAGACTGGGAGCAGGCATACCTTGGCGGTCAGCTTCTCTACGAAATCGAGCACCCGCCCCATCGCATCAACGACGAATGGCTGATTCCGTACAACGTCAACCGAACTCACTGCTTCGCCGTCCACAATCGAGGATACGCCAAACTTTACAAGCACCTGTTCAAAGTACCATTCGAGCAGGGTGAACATATCGACCACCACCTCGGAAGACTACATGAAGAAAAGGGAGTCAACGTCTATGTCCCGAACGAGTGGCTTGTAGGCCAGGACGGAGGCTGGTCAAACATCAGCGGAAAAGAAAACCCGCCGCACTTCTGGCACAATCCAGGCAAGTTCTCCAAGGATCACGACTTGTACTTGCGACCGGAAGCGATCTTCCTAAAGGCCACCCCTGCCGTAGCGGCAGAGTTGCGACATCGCGGATGGCATCAAGGAAACTGGCTAACTGAGGACGGATTGGATCGGGGAGTGTGTCAGGCCCTTGGGTCTAGCCAGCCAGCGGCAAACATCCAGCGATGGTACGAATGGGTTCAGCGAGAAGTTGTGCGCGACGGCCTTGTCCTTCCATGCCTGTACCACCCCTCCATTACTGACGAACTGCTGAGTCAGTTTCAGTTTGCACGCTGGCATAAGATCGAAGCCGAGACAGTTGAGGAAGCCATCGCCAAACTAGAGGAGTCGAGGAACCGTGTACTTTAGTCACGCTGGCGACCTTGGGGACATCATCTACGCACTGCCGACGATTCGCGTGTGCGGGGGAGGGGAGCTATGGCTGTTCAACATGCCGGGACGAACTACGCACGCCATGACTCCAGAGAGAGCGGAGAAACTTCGGAGGCTGCTAGAGTACCAGGACTACATTCACGCATTCGGATTCAATCAACACGCGACCGACACGAACATCAACGGCTTCCGCGATCACGGCTGCAACAACTTGGCCGACTTGCATCTGGCAACGATGGGACATCACTGGTATCACCGCAATACCGCTTGGCTAAAAGTCCCAGAACCAAGAAAAACATATCCGGTAGTAATCACTCGCACGACCAGATACATAACGCCGTGGTTTGACTGGGGAGCCATCTGCGACAAGTACAATGGCCAGATCGGATTCATTGGCCTGCCCGGTGAGTGGCAGCACTTCTGCGACTCATACAAGAAAAGCGTTCCGTTCATACCTGCGGACGACTTCATGGAAGTCGCTCAGGCCATTGCAGGTTGCGAGCTTTACATTGGTAATCCAACTTGTGCGACCGCCGTAGCCGAAGGGCTGAAACACCCGAACATGATTCTCGAAATGCCAGCACAGCAAGAGCCGTACTTGCGATTCAGTCGCAAGGGAGTTGTCTACTGCGTAGATGGAAAGCTAGAGTTACCCGACCTATGAAAACGATCGTCCTACAAAACGCAACTGAAGGGTACAAGAGGCTCTTGCTGTTGACGGCAGAGCACCACTATCGCCATGCGGCGAGGCTCAACTACTCGATCCTGTTCACGCACCAGCACCGAAACCCAGAGAGGCACGTTTCCTGGGAGAAGGTCTATATGTTCCGGGACGCGATCCGGCAGGGCTACGAACGGATTGTGTGGCTCGACGCCGACACTCTTTGGCTTGGCGATCCCATCGAGACGGGGCAGACGGCACCGCTAGGAATGGCGTGGCACCAGGGCGACGAGTACGATCACTACAACGCTGGCGTCATGGTTCTTCAAGTTGGTGACAAGTTGTCATCATTCATTGACGAATGGATTGCGTCTGAAGACGGCGGGCATAAGTGGTGGGAGCAGCACCCAATGAACATGCTGATTCGCCAAAAGCCGGAACTGGCCTGTCCCATCGGGGCCGAATGGAATAGCGTACAGCCTTTCCCTCACCTCCGAGCCGACAATCCAAAGATCGTCGCTTGGCATGGACGACCAACCCTAGCCTACGACGGGATCATGGAATGGCTGACACGCTAACGCCCCTCTGCGAACTGGCCTTGAAGTACGGCGCCGACAAGTGCCAGCAGTACGGGCACTCCTACACCCCCTGGTATCACCAGCAGTTTGAGCCAATCCGCCAAGAACCAGTGAGAATCCTTGAGATAGGAATTGGACACCCCGAATTGATGGTGCCGATTGTCGGGGAATCCTACAAGCCTGGGGCTAGCCTGCGAATGTGGGCTGAGTATTTCCCAAACGCTCAGATCACAGGGCTCGACATTCGCCCAGAGGTTCTGTTTCAGGAAGACAGAATTTCCACGTTTTTGTTCGATCAATCATCACCAGACTGCCTATCCTCTATGGTAGATTCTGGATTTGAGTTTGACATCATCATCGACGACGGGTCGCATGAGCTTGGCGACATGCTTATGACCCAGCGTTTTTTGCTGCCGATCGCCAGGAAATGGTATATCATTGAGGACGTTCGGAACGAGTACCTTTGGGCGGTAGTTCAGCAAGGGTTCACGGCAAGATCCGGCATGAACCGATGGGATAATCTCTGCTTTCGGAAGGTGTGAAATGGCCAACGAAATCACAGTGGACTTCGGACTAAGGGCCAGCCGATCGGGAGTGAAGACAGAGGTTCCGAACACTCAGTACCAATTCGACACCGGAAGTTCTCTGTTTGTTGACGGCTCTCAGAACATCGGGACGACCTACGAAATCCTTGAGTTGTCGGGCCTGAGCAATGGCGGCGTGACCAGACTGTTCAACGCTGACTCGACTCACACGGTACAGATTGGCCTGGAAGTTTCGGCCACGTTCTACCCGCTGTTCGAGATTCCACCGCAGAAGTTCGCATTCCTTCCCAAGCTAAGTACGCTCAATGTTTACGCCAAATCGACCGGCGCGGCGGCAGTGAACCTTGTTCGACAAGTCTTCCAGCAGTAGGTGAATCATGTCTTACGGTGGATTCGGCGCGTACTCCATGCAAGGCCAGCCAAAACCGCAGGCCATGAACAGACAGCTTTTGTCCTATGTTCTGAGGAATCCGCAGGCGGCAAGCCCAGCACCGGGCGGCGAATACATGCCACAGCCGTACCAGTCAGCGGGATCTGAATTGCTTCCGGGATCTCCAGCATTTCAAGGCGGAACAGTCGAAATGCGAGCCCAGTCCCGATCAAGGCTGGCCCGCCCCCCTGCTGCGCCAAAACCGACTGCACCTCCGACGATCGCACAGCGGATGGGCCTCGACAAGCCGATCCTAACGCAGCCTCTTATGAGCACAGAGCCTTTAGAGAAAACTCTACCAACATTTCTTGGGGGGATGCAAGGGCGAGTGAACTCCCTGCTTTCGGCAGACCAGCCCTGGATGACTACATCGCCAATACTTGGGTCGGGGACTTCAAACGCATTGCCAGAAATGGGGCCCCGTCCTGTTGCAGCAAGGCCGATGCGTCCAGTCCCGGTCAATGCACCGGACATGACCAGCGGACCCCCGGTTCCACCACTACGGGCACCGGATATGACCAGTGGACCCCCGGTTCCACCAGTGCGACAGTTCAATCGACCTTCACCCGTCTCGCCTACTCCGCAGACTCCAGGGCAGGCAATGCGACAGCCTACGCCGCAAGTCCGTGGCACCGACAACGCCATGAAGCGAGCACAACAGGGAGCACCACCAGCACCGCCGACGCCAACCAGGGGAATCCTCAAGCCAGGGGCAACGCCGACCGTAGCCAACCTTCTCGAAGACGTTCGGGCCGGGGTCAACGACAGCGGAACCATCGGGCTCGATCGACTGACCGGGGCTCCTATGTCCGTGGTGCAGATGCAGAACCAGGGCCGCGACATCGCCAACCAGATCGTAGACGAATCCATTACGCGACGGGCACTGACCGACCCCAGGTCGCTCAGCCGAGATAATCGCACCGGGATCGCACCGATCAACCTGATGGCAGAAATGGATCGCCGGGCGGAAATGGAAACCGAGCGGCAGGCGATGAAGCAGCGTGGTGCCGAGTGGCGAGCAAATAAACCAACCAGCGAGGAGTTTCGAGCACTTGAGCAATCTCGCCGAGAAGCCAACGCCGCAATGAACCTTGAGAAGTTCGGTCAACGTGAATCTCCGTACCAGCAGCGAAAGGCAGCAGAACGAGCCGAAGATCGCCAGCGTATGCGAGAACGCATGAAGCAGTTCGAGGACATTAAGTACGCTCGGATTGCAATGGATCGGTACGGCATGGCACCCACCGAGGAGCTATCGCTTCGCGCTGCGATGGGAGCGGCCCCGGAAGCCGGGATGCAGTTCATGGCCCAAAAGGACTTGAATCAAGCACAACGCGACGTAGCAAGGATGCAAACCGAAACGAACAAACTCAAAATCAACACTGACAGAGAAACACAGCTTAAACTGAAAGAAATGGACAACGAGGCGAGACAGCAAGAAACCGAAGTCAACAAAATGCTGGCCGAAGGGCAAATCAAAGAATCAGAAGCTAGCCAGAAACTGCTTCAGATAAAGGCTGAAAATGAAGCCAAGCAGTTAAGCGTTATGATGGAGAATGCACAAGGGCAATTGCGGGTAGGTATAGCACAGGCACTTGGGGCAATGACATCAAATGCAGCATTTGCCTCAATGCTACCTCCGCAAACGATGCGTCAGATAGTTGGATCGCTGACCGGGATGATGACAGGCCAAGCACCACAGCCAGGGCTTCAACAGCAGGAAGCGATGAATCCAGGAGCTTCCATAGACGCTGGAATGATGGAACCGTCGGAGATTGGCTATCAAGTAAGCCGAACAGAATCCAACCCAGTCTTTAGGAAAGTATTCCCCGATCTATCCGATCCAAGTTCGATTGCATGGTCGATTGGAGGCATGATGCGAAACGGTGCTATGCCTACCGAGGCAACCCTTCAAGAGCTTTCCGATTACGTCGGACTTCAGAAGCAATACAACCCTGCTTTCATGCAGCCAACGAACCGACTGTTTGGAACACTCGGAGGCGACTACTCGATCTACGACGATGTAATCAATGCACCTCCAGGCAAAAAGCAAGAGGCTTATGTCAATGCTCAAAACAGGGTGTACGCCAATAGCCTTTCAAACAGAACCGGACGAAGAACATTTCCAAAACTGCAAATGCCTCAGCAGCGTCCGGTTCAAATGCAGCGTCCGATCGCCCCAGTGATTCCGGTCGCTCCACCAATGCAGCAGGGGCGTGGCATCTTCGACGATGCGTCGTACATGCAGATGACAGAGCAGCAGCTTCGTCAGGGCGGATTCTGATAAGAGGTTCCAATGTCCTTCGTCGATCCAGCATTCGCACAAATGTTCGGCGGCGCACGGCGACCGCCTCGATCGATGTTCGGGCAAATGCCATTTGAATCAGGGCTGCCGGAACTTCCGCAACTACCGTCAATAGAATCGAACATTGGTGGATTGCCACCGATGTTCCAGACGCCACCGATGCAGGCGTTCCGCCCTCCACAGCAGGAGGAGCAGAAATACGACTTCGAGCTTGAAGACCCAGAGCAGCAGAAGAACGTACTGGCAGGATACGGGCAGACTGCACTGGGAGGACTCCAGAAAGCCGGGAACCTGCTAGGAACTCCGGGCGACGTTGTTCGCAATCTGATCGCCGGGAAAGGGACGGCATCGTTCGCACCGCTGGCCGATCCGCTGTCTGGAGAGAACCGAACTTCCGGTCGCGACTTGCTCAGGATGGCGGGAATAGCAGGACCGCAAGACACCTGGACGAACTTTCTTGGTGGGCTTGCGGTTGACATCGTAACCGATCCGCTAACCCCACTGACCCTCATGGGTGGATCTCTCTCAAAGGGTGGCCGGATCGCATCCAAGGCCGGGCTGACACCAGAAGCCAGATTCGTCTTGGCCGATCGCCTGGGCAAAGAGGTGGGCCTAGTCGGGCCACGGCAGGCACAGGCTACCGTTACGCTCCAAGAGCTATTGCCGATGGCAAGCAAGCGGCAGCAGGACATCATTGACCGGGAGCTTGCCAAACTGACGCAGACGCAGCGACAAGCCGCACTGGAAAGCCCATTGGGCCCAATGGCGTCTTACAACCTTCCGGGCATGGAACCGATACGACTGGGATCGGACAAACTGAACCAGCAGATAGCAACAGGCATCGACAAGGCTATGCGGCGAATGCAGTTTGGCGAGCCCCTTATGGCACTTGGCATTCGAGGAGCACCGATTGACGCATTCCGAAGGCTGGTGGATAAGACGATCAACGAAACGAGAGGCCCGACAGCACAAGCCTACGCACAACGATCGTACAGGCAGGGGCAGGAGACAGACTTTGCCGTCCGAATGGCAAGGTCCAACCTGATTACCAAACTGAACGAAGTCGGGATGCTCGACCGAGACAAGCAGGACGAGCTTGGATCGCTACTCGAATCGACTTCTCAGCTTGCGATGGAACCGCTGCCAATTCAGGAATCGATTACGCAACTCAGGGATTCAGGGTTTGCAGATCCGACACAAATCGGAAACATCCCTGATCTTTTCCGCAACAAGACGGTCCTTGCAGCACAGGAACCGGAAGTCCAGCAGGCAGTAAAGCGACTGAAGAAGATGGGCGTGAAATCTCCTGCTCACTTCTCTGTCATTCAGGACTTGGTTCAAAGCAAGAGCCTGCTAGATAGCTACCCACCAGAAGTTCAGCAAATCGTCACGGAAATGAGGTCTGAGCTTGCGAGCAGCATAGCAAAGACGAGGCGCATGGGGCTCCCGAAGGAGACTTACAAAGATCCTCTGTCTGCGTACTACCCAAGATACAAGGGGCCAGAGCAGACCAGAATGGAAATGCAGACGACTCCGTTCGGGCAGAACGATCCGTCTCAAAGGAAACGTCTGGCTGCTTTCCGTGGCATCGTCGATCCACGCAAGACCATCAACGATGTGACGCTAGATCCAGAGATTCGCCAACTTGTCGAGTCTAGCGCACCAGTCCAGGACATCGAGAATCTGATAGCACAGAAGTACAGTGATCGTATTCCGCCAACCTACGTCACCGACGAGGAGTACGTCAGGGTACGAGAAGCCAACAAGAGAATCAGCGAGAAGAACGTACAGCGAATTGCCGAAGGCAAAGACCCGATTCCTCTTGAAAGGCCAGCAGAGTCCAATCGCTACCGTGAGTTTGCGAAGATCATGGACAACGCTTCGGACGAACTTCTCGACCAGGGCATGTTCCCGAACCACCCTGCGGCGGACTGGCTGGTTTACGAATCCATAGCAGACAGAGCAAGAAACCAGACCGCTAATGCGGCAAGGATGCTTACCGAACCGGGAGTCATTGGATACGAAAAGAGTCGCGGCAACACCGTCAAACTGACGACGGTTCTCGCAAAGATGCAGCTTAGACTTGGCGATCTGGACAGGGAAACCAAACTCCTTGGCGATGTTTCAGAGTCTATCTTTCCGACGCAAGAGCGGCAGCGAGTCGCTGCGATCAACAAGCAGATCCGCGAAGAAAACAAAAAGCTCAAGGCCCAGGGACTTCCGCAAAAGCCGCTCGAAGTTCTTCAGCCACAATCCAACCCAATCGACATATCCAACTCCGAAGGGTTCGGGTATGAAATCGCAAGGGCGATGATGGACAGAGGGATGGACCCGACGAAGTTTAAGCCGGGCGAAGCATACATATCTAAGGAAATGGCCGACAACCTTACGTCGTTCATCCGCCCATTCACACAGCCTGAAACAGTCAGCAGAATCAGGGATGCGACTGACGCTATCCTCAACGTGCAGAAGGCTTACCTAACTGGAACGCGACCAGCGTTTCACGTTCGCAACCTCATGTCTGCGACAATCAAAAACGTCCTTCGCAATCAGTTCTCCGTACAGTCGGTGAAAGACACCGCAACGCTGCTTCGAGGAGGCATCGTAAAGGATGCGAAGTCGATCCCTGCCGTTCGGGACGAATGGCTCAAGCTTAACCCCGGAGAGTCGCTTGACAAGCTAGACGACACCGAGGCAACGCTAATCCTTGGCCGCATTCTGGAAGCTAGCGGACAAGGCCCACGAATGGGAGGCGAGCTAACAAACAAGGTCGGCCAAACGATGGACCCGGTTGCGGGTTCGATCGAGGAAATCCTTGGCTCGCTCCCAGGTCGCGGAAACAAAATGTTCTCCGCAAGAGAGCTTGTGATGAAGGCCGCTGGCCGCACGCCCGATACGTCTTGGAATTGGCGTGATCTTGCCAACGTAGACAAACAGGCGTGGATCGTAGCAGGTAAGTACCTTGGAGGTGGCGTCGAGGCGGTGGCAAGAACATCACCGATGATTAAGCTACTTCGCGAAGGGTACGATCCGGTGCAGGCGGCACGCAAGGTCGCGTCGGCACAGGTGGACTACTCCTCCAAAGCCTACACGAAGACCGAGCTACAGGTTCTCGCAAGACTGTTCCCGTTCTACAAGTTCTCAAGAGGAACAATTCCAGAGGAGTTCTTGGAACTGATCCGCAGACCGGGAGGACCGCAGGCGCAGCTAATCAAGGGGCTCGCAAGTTCTTCGGAGTCAGATCAACTTACACCAGACTACATCGCAGAGTCGGTAAGTATCCCCCTTGAAGGAACACCGCTAGCAGAAGGAACGCCGACCGATACCGACCGATACCTGACTGGGTTCGGGTTTGCGTTTGAAGATCCTCTATCGTTCCTGAGTGGTGGGATTCGCGGCGGTGGTGGCGAACTACTGAGTCGCATGAACCCGCTAGTCAAGGCACCCATCGAATACATATCTGGAGAGACTTTTTTTCAAAGAACACCACAGGGGGGTCGAGAGCTTTCCGACACCGACCCTACAATCGGTCGAATCCTTGCCAACGTGACAGGGCAGGAAAAGGCTGTCACCTATCCTGGATCGCAGGGCATCGAGTTTTTTGCGGCAAACTCTCCGATCAGCCCATTCCTGACGATCGCTCGACAGTTGACCGATCCAAGGAAGTCAAATCCAGCAGTCAAAGCGCTGAACCTTCTGACTGGCGTGAAGATTACCGACGTTTCCCCTGCCGTCAAAGACCAGTTGTTGCGGGGAATCATCGAGCAGCAGATGGTTAATCGCGGGGCCAAGCAGTTCCTACGAACCTACTATCCTACGGCAGAGCTTCCGGGACTTTCGGAGCAAGAGCGACAGGAAATCTTGCAACTTCAGTCGATCGCGAATATGCTTGCCAAGAGGACGAAAGAAC
>Ga0315906_10003476_pt1 | contig 20923 bp, 23 predicted proteins | sample LakEriMetagenome_4_FD_203526 | JGI IMG/M metagenome (GOLD analysis project Ga0315906, IMG submission 203526) | Freshwater fungal communities from buoy surface, Lake Erie, Ohio, United States - Buoy 2 MA122 | ecosystem: Environmental > Aquatic > Freshwater > Lake > Lake biofilm | place: USA...
TCCGGTGCGCAGGACAAGCCCATGCTCGCAGGCGTCGACGGCACGTTCGCGCCGCATGCCATGCCCAAGCTCGGTGGCGGTGTGGAGGGGTTCAACGTCGACCTCATCATGGAAATCGGTAAGCAGCTGGGTCGCAAAATCGAGATCCACGCAGCCGAATTCTCAGGACTCATTCCTGCCATGAATGCGGGCCGGATCGACTTTGTTGGCGCCCCCACCACGGTCACGCGTGAGCGCGCCCAGAACCTGCTCTTTACCGAGGGCTATCTCAACACCTACTACCAGTTCCTGGTGCCTGCCGGTAAACCTGATTTGAAATCGCTCGACGACTTGAAAGGCAAACTCGTCTCAGCCAACAAGGGCTCGGCCTACGACAAGTGGCTCGCTGATAACGCTGCCAAACATGGGTTTCGCCATGAGTCCTACCCCACCAACTCGGACGCGGTTCAGGCGGTGCTTTCCGGCCGCGCCGACGCCACGCTAGGCGGCAACACGGTATCGGCTTATGCCGCGCTTCGTAACAAGGGCAAGCTCGCGCTCACCACCCTCAAGGTTGACGAAGGTCTGGTGTGGGCCGCGGTGTTCCGCAAAGATGACGCGAAGACCCGCAACCAGGTGGACGAAGCGATCGAGTGCCTGAAGAAAAATGGCACGATCGCGCAGCTTCATGAAAAATGGTTTGGCGTAAAGCCTGAAGCCGGGTCAGCCGCGGTGACCTTGTACGCGGGCTATGGCGTGCCAGGCCTCCCCGGACACGAGGCGACGCCGCACGAACCAAAGTGCAGGTAAGCGTACCGCCCGCCGCCCACCCTGGCGCAAACGTGGGCGCAGCGGGCCCCGAACAGGCGGGCCCGCCGCTCCTTGCGATCCGCGGTCTGCGTAAGAGCTTTGGCGCAGCCGAGGTGCTGCGCGGCATCGACCTGTCGGTCGCGCGGCGCGAACTCGTCTTCATCATCGGCCCGTCCGGGTCGGGCAAGTCGACGCTGCTTCGCTGCTGTAACCGGCTGGAGGAGCCTTCCGCCGGCGAGATCTGGTTTGAAGGCTCGAATCTGCTCGCACCGGGCACCGATCTCAACGCCATGCGCAGGCGGATTGGCATGGTGTTTCAATCGTTCAATCTGTATCCCCATCTCAGTGCCCGCGATAACGTGGCGCTTGCGCTCATTCATGTGCTCAAGCACCCGCGCGACGAGGCACATGCACGCGCGATCGAGGCCCTTCGCAAGGTGGGCCTTGCCGACCGCGGCAATGCCAAGCCCGGCGAGCTCTCCGGTGGCCAGCAGCAGCGGGTGGCAATCGCCCGGGCGCTTGCGCTCGAACCCGCCATCGTGCTGTTCGACGAGCCCACCTCAGCGCTCGACCCCGAACTCGTCGGAAGCGTGCTTGCGGTGCTTCGCGAATTGCGATCGGCCGGCATGACCATGATGGTGGTGAGCCATGAAATGGGCTTTGCGCGCGGGGCCGCCGATCGAGTGGTGTTCATGGAGGGCGGGCAAATCATCGAACAGGGACCCCCTGCACTGATCTTCGGGTCAGAGGCGCCTGCGCGGATCCGCGAATTCGTGGCCAGCGTGGAACACCGCTGATGGGGCGACTGGCTCGGGAGTGTCGCCGATGACCGGCCTGATCGACACCTTTTTCAACCTGCAGGTGATGCTGCAGTACCTGCCGAAGGTGCTCGAGGGTATGGGAATCACGATTCTGCTTTCGCTCGCAGTGGTGGCAAGCGGGCTCGCGCTGGGGCTTGCACTGGGGGTGCTGCGAAGTCTTCAGATCCGGGTGCTGAATGCGCTGATCGTGCTCTTTGCCGACGTGTTTCGCGCTGTGCCGCCGCTCGTGATCCTGATCATCATCTACTTCGCCCTGCCAACCGTCGGGGTACGGTTTTCGGGCTTTGTGTCGGCCTGGATCGGGCTGTCGCTGGTACTCGCCGCATTTGCCGAAGAAATCATTTGGGCGGGGATTCTTTCCGTGCCACGCGGGCAGTGGGAGGCGGCACGCTCGAGCGGGCTCAGGTTTGTACAGGCGCTGCGTCTGGTGGTGCTGCCGCAGGCGGTGCGCCTCACTGTGGCGCCGCTCACCAGTCGTGCCATTGTCATCACCAAGAACACAGCGCTCGCGTCGGTGGTGGCGGTGGGAGAAATCCTGTATCAGGCGCAGGCTGGCTATTCGTTCTCCTACAATCCGTCGCCGCTCACGCTGGGCGCGATCGCCTACCTGATCCTGTTTATCCCGCTGGTCTGGCTGGGGCGCTGGGTCGAGACGAGGTTTGCGTGGAAGCGCTGATCGAGGGCTTCTTCAACCTGCAGATCCTGCGCGAGGCGCTGCCCTATCTCGCGCAGGGTCTGATCATGACGCTGCTGCTGAGCCTGGTTGCCGTGCCGCTCGGTTTTGCAGGGGGGCTTGCGCTCGCGCTGGCTTCCACCTCGCGGCTGCGCGCGCTGCGTTGGTCGGCGATGATCTACACCGATCTGTTCCGGGCGTTTCCGCCACTCGTCCTGTTGCTCTTTGTGGCATTCGGGCTGCCGTTTCTGGGCTTCAAGCCGCCGCCGTTCGTGGCGGTAGCCATTGCGTTTCTGCTCAACACCTCAAGCTATTACGGTGAGATTCTCAGGGCTGGGATCGAATCGGTAGCCACCGGACAGCACGAGGCGGCACGCTCGACCGGGCTCACCCGCTGGCAGAGCCTGCGTCGGGTGGTGCTGCCGCAGGCGGTTCGCAATGTGGTGCCCGACCTGATCAGCAACACGCTGGAGGTGGTGAAGCTCACCTCGATCGCGAGCGTGGTTGCGCTGCCCGAGCTGCTGTATACCGCGCGTCAGGTGCAGTCAGTCACCTACAACGCCTCGCCCGTGATCGCGGCGGGGCTTCTGTACCTCTTACTTCTCTGGCCGCTCGTGCGTCTTTTGTCCCGCTATGAGCGCAAGGCGGTCAGCATCCGCTAAAAGGTGAGCACCATGTCCCAGCGTATTCTCGTGATCAATCCCAATAGCACCCAGGCGGTTACCGACGGTATCGACCGGGCGCTCGATCCCCTGCGCCTTCCCGGGGGCCCGGTGTTCGAATGTGTCACGCTCGCCGAGGGCCCGCCCGGTATTCAGACCCAACGCGATGTGGACGGAGTGATCGCACCGCTTTCGAAACTGATCGCGTCGCGCGATCATGATTGCGATGGCTTCGTGATTGCCTGCTACAGCGACCCTGGCCTCTACAGCGCGCGCGAGGTGACGCGCAAACCCGTGCTTGGCATCTCGGAGTGTGGCGTGCTGACCGCGCTCACCCTGGGCCATCGCTTCGGCGTGATCGCCATTTTGGCGGGATCGATTCCGCGCCATCTTCGTTACCTGGGCGCGATGGGTGTCATGGACCGGCTGGCCGCCGAATTGCCCGTGGGCCTGCAGGTGACCGAGCTCGCCGATGCGGGGCGCACGCGCGAGCGGTTGATCGCCACCGGCCGGCAGCTGGTCAACGATCATGGCGCGCATGTGGTGGTGATGGGCTGCGCGGGCATGGCGCAGTATCGGAAGGCGCTTGAAGACGCGATTGGTGTGCCGGTGGTTGAGCCCACGCAGGCGGCCGCCGGTATGGCGCTCGCGCGCGTGCGACTCGCGGGGGTGTAGGCGCTCAGGCGGTTCGCACAGCCCGGCACGGGTCCTTTGGCGGCGCGCTCGCCGCGATGCCCTCAGGCGAGCGCCTGCGCCGTGGCGTCGGCTGCCATGCGGATGGCGGTATTGGCCTCCGGGATCACACGCATCATGTTCACGAAGCCATGAATCTGGCGTTCGAAGCACACGTACTGCGCTCGGGTGCCGGCTGCGCTTAACGCATCAGCATACTGTCGGCCTTCGTCGCGCAGCGGGTCGTAGCCCGCGGTCAAGACCATGGCAGGCGGCAGGCCCGAGAGGTTGGCGGCAAGAAGCGGTGAGGCCCGCCAGTCATTCCAGTCACCGTCGGTTCCCATGTAGTGGTTGCGAAACCAGCGGAGCGCCTCGGCGGTGAGCAGATACCCCTCGCCGTTTCGTTGGTGCGAATCAGCAAGCTGCCGCATGTCAGACACGGGGTAGATGAGGAGCTGAAAGCGTAGCCACGCCGTGCCCGCGTCGCGTAGCGCGATGGACACCACGGCCGCGAGATTGCCGCCTGCGCTGTCACCGCCCACGGCAATACGATCCGGATCAATCCTCAGGTCCTGTGCATGCTCACGTACCCAGCGCGTGGCCGCAATGCAATCATCGACTGCCGCCGGGAAACGATGCTCTGGCCCGAGGCGATAGTCGACCGAGATCACGGAGAACCCGCCCGCAAGCGCAAGCTGCCGGCAGACGATGTCGTGGGTATCGAGGTCACCGATTACCCAGCCGCCGCCGTGAAAGAACACCAGCGCGCCGCGCAGATCGTCACCTGGCGCGCCGCGATAAATCCGAATGCCGAGGTCGCCGCCGGGCCCGGGGATACGTTTGTCGTGGATCAGCGAGACGGTAGGCGGTTCGGGCTGCGCGAAAAACCGCCGATTACGGTAAGAGACCCGCGCAAGTGGCGGCGGCTCAGCGTGCATGGGCGGCACGCCTTTTTCTTCAATCAGTCTGAGGATGGCGGCGGCGTTTGGGTCAAGCATGGTCGGGGGCTCCGTGAGACGAGGCGGCCTTTGGCAGGTGATCAACCCAAACTGGCGGGCTGGGGCCTGATTCGCATGGGGGTGATGGCAGCGCCCTTTTGCCGGTCGGCGCCCGAGGCGCTCTCGGCAAGACCAGGCGAGCGCGCGAGCCGCGCCTCGTGTGCAAGAAGTGCCGCCTTGCGTTCGAGCCCACCGGCAAAGCCCGTGAGCGAGCCGTCTGCACCCACCACCCGGTGACAAGGTCGTATCAGCGTCCAGGGGTTACGGCCGACAGCCTGCGCAACGGCGCGCACTGCGCGCGGCCGGCCCACGCGCATGGCAAGCTCGCTATATGAGATGGTGGTGCCGATGGCAATCGAACCGAGAGCCTCCCAGACGGCGCTTTGCAGGGCGGTGCCGCGATCGATCAACGGCAGGTCGAAACCGGTTCGACGCCCCTCGAAATATTCGCCTACCTGCAGTTGTACCCGGCGAAGCAGGAGACAGTCTCGACCTTCCTCGCAGCCGGCGAGGTCGGGCAAATGCCGTGCACCGGTGAAATGCAGACCGCCGAGCGTCTGCGCGTCGCCGACTGCCACCATTGCCCCGAGCGGCGTGTCAAACCACAATGCGCGCATCAGAGATCTCCTCCAGCTCATGTTTCATTTGTCGCAACTGTATCCGATTCTGAATCGGGTCCCGTCCGCTGGTCGCCGCTCGGGGCTCAACCATGCCAGCCATTTTGTGTACATTCCATGACAGCCAGCCGAAATCGGCTGGAGCTTCAATCGAAACCAGCAACGAAAGGCACCACCATGACGAGACAGGGATTGAACACGCTCTCCAATGCCGAGCGCCGGGCTCAGCTTCGCGCGCGCATCCAGCGCGGCAAGCTCACGATCGCGCCGGGCGTGTTTGAAATGATCTCGGCGAAGATCGCCGACTCGATGGGATTCGAGGCGCTCTACATGACCGGCTACGGTACGGTCGCGTCCTACCTCGGTCTGCCTGATGCGGGGCTTGCTACCTACACCGACATGGTGAACCGGGTGGCGCAGTTCGCGAGCATCACCTCCACGCCCATGATCTGCGATGGCGACACCGGTTACGGTGGCCTCCTCAACGTGATGCACACGGTTCGCGGCTATGAAGCCGCGGGTGCCTGCGCGATCCAGCTTGAAGATCAGCAGTTTCCCAAGAAGTGTGGCCACATGCTGGGCCGCAAGGTGGTGAGCGCCGAGGAAATGGCCGCCAAGATCCGGGTGGCGGTCGAAACCCGTAACGACCCGAACTTTCTGATCATCGCACGCACCGATGCGCGCACGACCCATGGGCTCGATGAGGCGATGCGGCGCGCCGAAGTCTATGCGCGCGCGGGCGCCGACCTGCTGTTCATCGAGAGCCCTGAGTCCGAGGAGGAGATGCGCACGCTCGGCCGCTCGTTCGATCTGCCGCTGGTGGCCAACATGGTCGATGGCGGACGCACGCCGGTGCTCACCCACGCAATGCTGGCCGAAATTGGCTATTCGCTTGCCATCTTTCCGGCCTCGGCCTTTCTCGCCACCGGGGCTGCTGTCCGCTCGGTTTATGAAAAGCTGCGCGCTGACGGCTCAACAGCCGGCATGACGCAGCCGCTCTACCCCTTCCCCGAGTTCTCGCAGATGATGGGGTTCGACTGGGTGGCAGCGTTTGACAAGGCGCATGCCGACTCCGAAGGCTGATTCACGTTTCATCTTCCCCGGACTGTCCTGGCAGGCAGTCCGCTTTCCCAACCGGCGCCTCGCTGGGCGCCGTCTCAAGGAGCCTCTCAACATGCCCGACCACCTTGGCTACCGGAAGATTTTCGGCGTCACCGGCCCGTCCACCAACACCATCGTTCAGCCCGACTTCGATGATCTTCGCCCGATCGGTGTCACCAACCACTACAGCCGGATCATCATCCCGAACATGCCGGTGAACAACAACGAGGATTTTCTGCGGCTGGTGAAGGCGATCATGGGCGAGACGCTGGCCGCGATCGAGGTGCTGAAAAGCTGCGAAATGCAGTATCTGGTGATGGGCATGTCGGCCACCACATTCTGGGATGGCCGCAAGGGTGCCGAGGCCTATGTGAAGCAGCTCTCCGAGCATGCCGGCGTGGGCGTGTCATGCGGGTCGTTTGCCACCGCTGCTGCGCTCGAGACGCTGGGTGCCAAACGCATCGCGTTTTTCTCGCCCTACTTCGAAGTGGCCAATGAGCAGGTGCGCCGCTTCTATGAAGACAGCGGCTTCACCGTGGCGCGTGATGTGTGTCTGAAGCGCCCGAGCCCCGTGCTGATCGCCCACTCCACCGACGAGATGTGTCGTCAGGCCATCCGCGAGCTCGACGGCGACGACATCGATGCCATCGTTCAGGTGGGCACCAATCTTTCCATGATCCGATTGGCCGCGGCCGCCGAGCTGTTCCTGGGTAAGCCGGTGATTGCCATCAACACCGCCACTTACTGGCACGCATTGCGCACCTGTGGCATTCAGGACCGCATGGCAGGCTACGGGTCGCTGCTCGAGTTTCACTGAGCAAAGCAAACCCGTTTGCAGCGAGGGGAAGCTCGCGCGTTGTCGCGATCGAGGCTAAGCGAGGGCGCGAGATCGCCCGTTCAACGCGGCCCGCGCGCAGCCGATTCCGTGGCGGCGCGCGGCCCTTACGACGCGATCAATACGAGCGCGGCATGCCCAGCACATGCTCGCCGATATAAGCGAGCACCATGTTGGTGGAGATCGGCGCAATCTGCTGAATGCGCGCCTCGCGCCACTTGCGTTCCACATCATATTCGCGTGCATAGCCAAAGCCGCCGTGGGTCTGCATACAGGCCTCGGCCGCATGCCAGGAAGCTTCCGACGCCAGCAGTTTCGCAATGTTGGCATCATCGCCGCACGGTAACCCCGCCTCGAAAAGCGCGGCCGCTTTCCTCAACATCAGGTCGGCCGCCTGCGTTTCCGCGTAGGCGCGAGCGATTGGAAACTGGATCCCCTGGTTCTGGCCGATGGGTCGGTTGAAGACCACCCGTTCGCTCGCGTATTTCGACGCGGTGCGGATGAACCAGCGAGCATCGCCAATCGACTCGGAGGACACCAGTATTCGTTCGGCATTCATGCCGTCCAGGATGTAGCGAAAACCCTTGCCTTCCTCACCGATCAGATTCTCGGCGGGCACGCGGGCGCCTTCGAAGAACACCTCGGTGGTGTTGTGGTTGGTCATTGCCTTGAGCGGCCTGATTTCCAGCCCTTTGCCGCGGCACTCACGGATATCCACGAGGAATACCGAAAGCCCTTCGGTTTTCTTTTTAACCTCATCAAGCGGCGTGGTGCGGGCAAGAAGCAGCATCAGATCGGAATAAAGCGCGCGTGAGGTCCAGACCTTCTGGCCGTGGATCACGTAGTGGTCGCCATCGCGCACCGCGCGGGTTTTAAGCCGCGTGGTGTCCGAGCCTGTGGTGGGTTCGGTTACGCCAAAGGCCTGCAGACGAAGCTCGCCGCTTGCGATCTTGGGCAGATAGCGACGCTTTTGCTCCTGCGAGCCGTGGCGAAGCAGCGTGCCCATGATGTACATCTGCGCGTGTGCGGCGGCCGCGCTACAGCCCTCGGCGTGGATTTCCTCGAGGATGATGGAGGCTGCGCGAAGCGGAAGACCTGCGCCGCCATATTCCTCGGGGATGAGCGCTGCGAGGTAGCCCGCATCGGTCATCGCTTGAACAAACTCCGACGGGTAGGCTTCTTGTGCTTCGAGATCGCGCCAATACTTGCCGGGAAAATCCTGGCAGATGCGGCGCACGCTCTCGCGGATGTCGGGATAGTCTTCGCCCAGCGGAATGCTGACGCCTGTCTGGTCGGCGGCGCTTGCCTGATGTGTGCTCATTGATCGCTCTCCCTGAAATCACTTGCCCTTGAAGACGGGCTTTCGCTTTTCGTTGAAGGCGCGAATGCCTTCATAGCGGTCTTCGGTTTCCACCAGATGGTTATAGGCCTCGACCTCAAACCGGTAGGCGGTCTTGAGTTCCATCTGCAGGCCGAAGTGAATCGATTTCTTCGCCTGACGAATCGATAGCGGTGCGTTACCGGCAATCGCTCGCGCGGTTTCAAGTGCGGCGGGCATCAGTTCTGCCGGTTCGCAGACGCGATTGACCAGCCCCCAGTCGGCGGCCTGCTGTGCGCTGAAAGGCTTGGCGGTGAGAATGATTTCCTTGGCGCGGCGCTCGCCCACTGCGCGGGGCAGGTTCTGTGTGCCGCCGCCGCCCGGCATGATGCCGATCGACACTTCGGTGAGTGCAAAACGCGCGGTATTGGCCGCATAGAGAAAATCGCACGCGAGCGCGGTTTCGAGCCCGCCCGCGTAGGCATGACCGTTGATGGCTGCGATGATGGGAACGGGCACCTCAACGAGCGTCCAGTAGGCGCGCTCGAAGAGTTCGTGCTGCGCCACCCACTGCTGCTTGGTCATGCCGTTACGCTCTTTCAGATCGCCGCCCGCGCAGAAGATCTTATCGCCCGTGCCGGTGAGAATGGCGCAGCGTACGTCGCCCGAGTTGTCGGTGAGCCTGCGCCACAGATCGAGCATGTCGTGGCCCATCTGGGTATTGATGGCGTTGGCAACCTCGGGGCGGTTCAGCTTGATGACGAGCACATGCGGCTCGACCATTTCGAGCGCGAGGGTGGCGTATGAGGGGAAGTTCATGCGAAGGGTCCTTGAGGAATGGGTCAGACTCGAGATTGAAAGCGGCCTGTAGCAGCGTGCGCGTCACTGGATCTTGCAGTCGGTGAGCGCGCCCCGGCGATTCAGGCGCGCAGCGGGCACGGTTGGCGGCGGGGCTTACCTGTCAGACGTTGAACAGGAATTGATTGATGCAAACCTTGTCGTGACGGGTTTCTTGATTTTTCGTGCTCATTTCGTACCTGGTTTCGTCATCTTGCCCAGCCATCAGCCCGCCAATGCCGCTTGTCGAATTGCTTCGGCCGCCCACTGATTTAGACTCTGGCCGCGAGCGGCGGCGGCGGTGGCGGCGGCTTCGTGCGTAGCCGGGTCAACCCGTAGCGAGAATTTCCCGGAGAAGTGCTTGCGCGGCTCGACACCATCTTCGGCGCACGCCTCGAGGAATACCTTGAGAGAAATCTCCCCCTCGCGGCGTAAGCCATCGACATCCTTGGCATAGAAATCGGCACCGCCGTTGAGGCTCACGAATTCCCCCCGGAACATCTGGATGTCCGGGTCGAACGCGATGACCGCCTGATAGCCGTTGATCGACATGGTATTCATGGCTTCACTCCATTCTCGTCCAGCCATTTGCGAATTGCCTCGACCGCCCCTTTATCCGTCGTCGGCTCGGGATGCGGACGGTGAAACACTCGCCGTTCGTTGAACAAACGCACTAACACCCGCGATCCTTCGCGCGCTGAAATTTGCGCGCCCAACTCAATGAGCAAAACCTCAATGTCGGCCCAACGAACATTTGCCGATACAGGCCGGGCATAGATCAGATCCAGCGTACGCTGGTGTTTTCGCCTCATCGCTCAATGGTAGCAAATAGTGGTATCAAAAGACAAGCGCTATCACTCCCCTGGCGCCCGTCATGCGTTCGCGGCAATACGCCGACGACCGGCCGCCGGCTCGGGCGATCTTCACTCGGGCGGCGATCCACTCGCTCACGTCCGACTCCAGCCAGCCCACAGCGCGCGGCCCGAGCGGCATGGGCTTGGGGAAGACGTCTTCCTTGATGTACGGGTAGATCGTGCCGCGCGAAAGTCCTGCGCGCCTCTGGATCTGCCTGCGGCGAAGGAAGACCAGCAGAATCCAAACGTTGACTCAGACGTTGAACCGGAAGTGCATGACATCACCGTCGCGTACCACATAGTCTTTCCCCTCCAGGCGCATCTTGCCTTTGTCCTTGGCGCCGTTTTCGCCCTTGCAGGCGATGTACTCGTCGTAGGCGATGGTTTCTGCGCGAATGAAGCCGCGCTCGAAGTCGGTATGGATCACGCCTGCGGCCTGGGGGGCAGTGGCGCCCACGCGCACGGTCCAGGCCCGCACCTCTTTTTCGCCCGCGGTGAAATAGGTTTGCAGACCCAGGAGCTTGAAGGCCGCGCGGATCACACGGTTCAGCCCCGGTTCTTCCATGCCGATGTCGGCAAGGAACACCATCTTGTCGTCATCGGACAGATCAGCGATTTCGGCTTCGATGGCCGCGCAAACAGGCACCACAACCGAGTTTTCGCTGGCGGCGTGGCGCATCACTGCTTCGAGGTGAGGATTGTCGGCAAAACCGCCCTCTTTCACGTTGGCCACATACATCGTGGGCTTGGCTGTGATGAGGCAGAGAGGCTTTAACACCGCCTTCTCTTCCTCATAGAGGTCGAGTGAGCGCACCGGCTTGGCCTCGTTCAGGACGGCCATGCATTTCTCGAGCGCGGCGACCAGGCGCTGCGCTTCCTTGTCGCCGCCGGCACGCGCCACTTTTGTGTAGCGCACCAGCGCCTTGTCGACTGTGGCCAGATCGGCGAGCGCGAGTTCGGTGTTGATGATTTCGATATCGGAAAGCGGATCGATCTTGCCGCTCACGTGAATCACGTTACTGTCTTCGAAGCAACGCACCACATGCACGATCGCGTCGGTTTCGCGAATGTTGGCGAGGAACTGGTTGCCCAGCCCTTCGCCCTTGGAGGCGCCCGCGACCAGCCCGGCAATATCAACGAACTCGACGGTCGCGGGCAGAACGCGCTGGGGTTTTGCGATCTCAGCGAGCGCGGCAAGCCGCGGATCGGGTACTTCCACAATGCCGACGTTGGGCTCAATGGTGCAGAAGGGATAGTTTTCGGCGGCGATGCCAGCCTTGGTCAGCGCATTGAACAGCGTGGACTTGCCGACATTGGGCAGGCCGACGATTCCGCATTTGAGCGACATGGCGATTCCTTCGGGGCTGCTCGCGGCGCGGACGCCGCGGCGAAGGGCATTATTGTACTGATGCGCTTCAGTCCGGGAGGCGGGTGAGGACGCGCACATGGAGGGGCCGCACGAAGGTGGCGCCGCCCGCGGTCATGAAGGGCTCAAAAGCCGCCCGCACCTCGGCGACCTTGGCGTCGTCCAGGCGATGGTCGGCGTAGCTTGGCCGCATCTGCTTGGTTTCGAACGCTTCGAAGTTCGGAAAGGTGCTGGAGAGCCCGAAACGCCGCTCGGCAATCTGTCGCCACCGGCCGGTTGGCGCGATCGCCTGATCAAGCGCGCGCTGCGCGGCGGCGCGCACCACCCCCTCGTCGTTGAAAAGGCGAATCAGCGAATTGAAGGCGCCGCCATAGACCGGCTCGGACACATAAAAAAGGCCGCCGGGCTTGACCACGCGCGCCACCTCGCCGATCGCCTGATCGATGAGGGAAAGCGGCACGTGATGGAGCGACTTCAGCATGATCGCCAGATCGAAGCTCGCGTCGGCAAACGGAACGGCTTGTGCGCCCGCTTCGATGAACTCGATGCCGGGCTGCGGGTTCGCGAGGTTTTTCTGATGCTGAACCGCGTCGATCTCGAGTGCGGCAATCGAGCAGTTTGGAAACCGCTTGGCCAGTCGGCGCGCCATGTCGGCCGGTCCGCATCCGAGTTCGATGATGCGCTGGGCGTTGAGCCCTGCAATGGCGTGAAGTTCGTCGAGTTCGTCGGTGATCAGGGGAACGCGGTCGGGGTCGGCGGCGACATTCATCGGGGTATCTCGGAATCGTAAGGAGGCCGACGGTAGCGCCGTCCGGCCTGTGGGGTCAAGGCGCAGCTCCGCTCGGGGCCTGGTGCGCCCGGGCAAAGCCCGACCCAGTCGACGGGGATCCGGTCGAGCGATACCCGCACCGATTGCGTCAACCGCCAACAATGCCTACTCTCTACTCCCATCATGGCACCCACCTTGGAAGGCAAGCTTGTTGTCGCGATCTCCTCGCGCGCGGTGTTCGATTTCGAGGAGGAGAACCGTGTTTTCGAGGGCGGCGACGCGCAGGCCTACATGGCGCTGCAGCGCGACCGCCTCGAGCAGCCGGCCGCGCCGGGTGTCGCCCATGCGCTGGTCAAGAAACTGCTCGCCTTCGATCCCAGCGATTGCCCGCCTGAGCGGCGTCGGATCGAGGTGGTCGTGCTCTCGCGCAATGACCCCGTGAGTGGACTTCGAGTGTTTCGCTCCGCGCGTCACGAGGGGCTGCGGCTCGAGCGCGGTGTGTTCACCAGTGGCCGCACACCCTGGCCCTACCTGGTGCCGCTCGCGGCCAACCTGTTTCTTTCGGCCAACTCAGACGATGTGCGAGCGGCGCTCGAGGCTGGCTTTCCGGCCGCTCGCGTGTTTCCGGAGTCGGTGAAGGCCTCTGAATCGCACCCTGATGAGATTCGGATTGCCTTCGACGGCGATGCTGTGCTGTTTTCCGATGAGTCGGAGCGGGTCTATCAGGCCAATGGGCTCGATGCCTTCCAGCGGCACGAGGCCGATCGCGCGGCCAATCCGCTGCCACCCGGCCCGTTTAAGCCGCTGCTTGAAGCGCTCCATCGGCTGCGTGGCGGCATGGGCGTGCCCATGCGGATCCGAACTGCGCTGGTCACCGCCCGCAGTGCCCCCGCCCACGAACGCGCAATCCGCACGCTCATGGCCTGGGGGGTGGGCGTTGACGAAGCGATGTTCCTGGGGGGGCTTGGCAAAGGCCCCTTCCTGAAGGAGTTCGAGCCCGATTTCTTTTTTGATGACCAGACCGGGCATGTGCAGCAGGCCGCGCGATTCGGGCCTGCAGGCCATGTTCCAGCGGGCGTGGCCAACGAACGCCCCTAATGCTGGCCCGCGGCGGCCCGCTCGTTACAGCGCCGGCCCGCACCGGACAGCGGCGCGCAAGCGGTTCAGCCCATGGGCTGGGTGTGCAGCTTTTTCATCGCCTGCTCGATCCGGCCTGCTAGCAGATCGGGAACACAGCCAAGCCCGGCGTCAATCGCCTGATCGATCCGCGCACGATCGTCGCGCGAGGGCCGATGCAGCACGAAATCAATGACCGCCTGCTCAAGCAGAAGCGTGCGCGGATGGCCGATTCCAATCCGCATGCGCCAGAAGGCGGCTGAACCGAGCCGGGCGGTGATGTCCTTCAAACCGTTATGACCCGCGTGACCGCCTCCCTGCTTGAGCTTGGCGATGCCAGGCAGCAGATCGAGTTCGTCATGAATCACCAGCACGGCTTCCGGTGGAATTCGATAGAAACCGGCCAGCGCGGCAACCGCCTGCCCGGACCGGTTCATGAACGTGGTGGGTTTGACCAGATGGATCGGCTCGCCGCCCGCATTGAGACGGGCGACGTCACCAAAAAACTTGCTTTGACGGGCGAATGTTGCCCCGTGCGCGCGAGCGAGCGCGTCAAGAAACCAGAAGCCGGCGTTGTGGCGCGTGTCGTCGTATTCGGCGCCGACGTTACCAAGCCCTGCGATCAGGCGGATACCGCTCATGGGAGGGGCACCTCGGGGCGCATGCGGGCACCCCGAGGTGACGCGAGGCCCGGATTACTTCTTGGCAGCGGGCTTGGCGGCCGGTGCAGCCTTGGCGGCGGGTGCCCCCTTGGCGGGCGCCGCGGGTGCAGCCGCGGTTGCACCCGCGGGCGCCTCTTCCGCGCCCGGGATGGTGACCGTGGCCACTACCGGGTTCTCCTTCGCGCGCAGCACCGGCGAGACGCCTGCCGGGAACTGGATGTCACGGACGTGGAGCGGCTTGCCAGACTCGAGGTTGCTGAGGTCGACATCGATGAAGCCCGGCAGATCTTTGGGCAGGCAGGTGATGTCGATTTCGGTGAGCACATGGCCGACGATGCCGCCGGACTGCTTGACTGCGGGCGACGATTCCTGGTTGCGGAAGTGGAGCGGTACGCGCATGTGAATCGGGCGATCAGCCGACACGCGCTGGAAGTCGATATGCATCACCTGCTGACGATAGGGATGCCACTGGATATCGCGCAGCAGCACCTGCTCCGGTTGGCCGTCGAGTTCCATGTCGAGAATGGATGAGTGAAACGTCTCAACGCGAAGTGCGTGGTAGAGCGGGTTGTGTTCAATGGCAATGGGCGTGGGCTCGTTGCTTCCGCCATAAATAATGCCGGGAACCTGATGGCTGCGACGCAGGCGGCGGCTCGCACTCGATCCCTGCTCCTTGCGTGTGGTGGCGACGACTTTCATCGTGCACTCCTTTCAAATGCGAGCCTTGCGACTCGCTTGACCCGGAACCCGCGACCAGGATACCGGGCGTTGCTGACACGCCCGCGGCGGCTGCCGAGGGCACCTTGAAAAATCTGGGCTTCAGAATCTCTGGAGACGGTGATCAATCCACAAACAGCGAAGACACCGAATCAGCGCGGTTGATGCGCAATATGGTTTCGGCAAACAACTGCGCGCAGGAGAGCACGCGGATCTTGCCGCAGGCGCGCGCCTCGGCAGAGAGCGGGATGGTGTCGATCACGACCAGTTCATCGAGTGCTGGATCTTTGACCCGATCGACGGCCGCGCCCGACAGCACCGGATGTGTGCAATAGGCAAGCACCCGCTTGGCGCCATGCTCTTTTAGCGCTGCTGCTGCCTTGACCAGCGTGTTGGCGGTGTCGACGATGTCATCCATGATGACGCAGGTGCGGTTCGACACATCACCAATGATATTCATGACCTCGGACACATTGGCTTTGGGCCGCCGCTTGTCGATGATGGCCAGATCGGAGTCGATACGCTTGGCAATGGCGCGCGCTCTGACCACGCCGCCCACATCGGGCGAGACCACCAGCAGATCGTCGTAAGGTGACTTGTGCAGATCGGCGAGCATGACCGGCGCTGCGTAGATGTTGTCCACCGGGATATCGAAGAATCCCTGAATCTGATCAGCGTGCAGGTCCATGGTGAGGACGCGGTCGACGCCTGCGATCTGCAGCATGTTGGCCACCACCTTGGCGCTGATGGCCACCCGCGACGAGCGCACGCGCCGGTCTTGGCGCGCGTAGCCGAAATAGGGCAGTGCCGCCGTGATGCGACCGGCCGATGCGCGCTTGAGCGCATCGACCATGATCATCACTTCCATGAGGTTATCGTTGGTGGGCGCGCAAGTGGACTGCACAACGAAAACGTCTTTACCGCGCACGTTTTCGAGGATTTCGACCATGGCCTCGCCGTCGGAGAAGCGGCTAACGGTTGCTTTGCCGAGTTTGAGATGCAGATGGTGGGCAATGTCAGCGGCAAGCCTGGGATTGGCATTGCCGGTAAATACCATCAGGCCCTCGGGCGACAGCGACTCCGCGTGACGACGGTATCCTGAAAGCATCGAACCACCTGATTAATGCGCAGACGAAGCGCCGACGGATTTTCTAGCGGCCGCCGGCACGGAGGGTTTGGCTGAGGAGGTAGGATTCGAACCTACGCATGCCGGAATCAAAATCCGGTGCCTTAACCAACTTGGCGACTCCCCAATGTGGTGATTCTGCCCAGACCCGCCTGTTGCAAGGCAACCGGCTGAATCGAAGCCATTCAGGCAAACGCCCAACTGCGAAGCGGATGCCGTGCAACCGACCTGACCACATGGACGGAAGCCCCTTCGCAGAGCCTGTTGCCGGCGTCCAGAAAGCGGACAACGGCAGCCAAATGATCTTCTGGAACCGGCAGAAAAACCGTGGAGCCCGACCCACTCATTCGGGTAAGCCCCGGATCAATCCCGACCGAACGGGCTGCATCAGCAAGAAGCAGAAGCGATGCTGCAACTTTCGCTTCCAGCCGCGCGGCAACCGGCTCGAGATCGTTCCTTCCGCAAAAGACCGACCGGCCTCGCAAAAGACCGTCGATTTTGAGCGGTTTCGTATCACGTGTCAAACCGGGATCCGCGAAAACCCGGGGTGTTGCAACCCCCACACCGGGAGCGATCAGGACATAGCTTCGCGCGGGTTGCGGGCACGGCGTAAGCTCGTCTCCCACGCCTGTGGCGTAGGCGGTTTCACCGAAAATGAAGAACGGCACGTCGGCGCCCAGCTGCGCGCCGATCGGGGCGAGCTGGTCGGGGGTGAGCCCGAGCCCCCATAACCGGTTGAGGCCCATCAGTACGGTCGCTGCATCGGAACTCCCGCCGCCCAGGCCGCCGCCGATGGGAATCCGCTTGTCGAGTTCGATGTCAACGCCCAGCGGGCACTGGGTCTGTCGTGCGAGGAGATGCGCTGCGCGCACCGTCAGGTCGGTGTCGGGATCAATGCCAGGGAGCGTCCCCAGCCGCCCGATCACGCCATCGTGCCGCACGCGCAGATGGATCCGGTCGTCCAGGTCAACCATCTCGAACACGGTCTCAAGCAGGTGATAGCCATCGGCCCGGCGGCCAGTCACATGGAGGAAGAGATTTAACTTGGCCGGCGCCGGTAGATGGCGAAGCTCGGTGATCATGAGGCGGCGTCCACGATCAGCCGCAGCCGCAGTCGGCGATCTGCGGCAACGCCCATTGCGGGCCAGGACAGCTGGAGCGTGCGAACCGAGCGGTCATCGAGCCAACTTTCAACCCTCAGTTCCCAGCCCGCTTCGTGACCGTCCCAGCTCTGCCCGGGGCCTGCCTGACCGGCGGGCCCGAACTGTCCCTGCAGCCAGGCGGGCAGGCGCAGCACCGGCACGCGCCAGCCGAACAGCTGCTCGGTGAGGGCTTCGACTGACGCCGCCTGGTAGTGGCGGCCCTGATGATCGGTGAGCCGTGCGCCCTGTGGGTCGACCTGTGCCTGCGCGATCGTCTGGCCGATTGGAGTGGACAGCTCGAGAAGCGTTTTGCCGTCACGCTGGCTGAGCCTGAACCGCCCGCTTGCGTTCTGCGTCTCACCCGGCGCGCCGGGCTGTGTGTAGAGCGCGGCGAACCGGCCGGACCATTCGCTGAGGGTAACGCTGCGCGTGGGGTCGGGCGGTATGGCATCGGGGGCCAGCGCGGCGCAGCCCCCGAGCACAAGCATGGCGGCAAGCGCAGCAAGCGCGCCACGACGAGGGGGGGCGAGCGCGGCCGCCGTCGCCGCATCGCAGGCCCCCCGGGCCGTGTTCATAGGGAGATGTTGAGCCGGACGAGTGTCTCGCGGAGCACTTCATTGGCAGGTTCGCGTTCACGCGCCTCGCGCCACAGCCTCCTTGCCTCGTCCTGCATGCCCGCCTGCCACAGGACCTCGCCCAGATGCACGCCGATCTCGACATCGGCGCGAAGCGCAAACGCCTTACGCAGGTAGCGGATCGCGCCCTCGAGGTCGCCTCGCCGAAACAGCACCCAGCCCATGCTGTCCAGGATGTGCGCGTCGTCGGGCGCGAGCTCGAGCGCCTTCTCAATCAGGCGCTGCGCCTCGCCCAGCCGCAGGTTGCGATCGGCGAGGGTGTAGCCGAGCGCGTTGTAGGCATGGGCGTGATCGGGCTTGGCCTCGATCAGCTTCCGAAGGCTTGCCTCGAGCAGATCGAGCCGGCTGATCTTTTCAGCGGCCATCGCGTGGTCATAGAGCAGGTCGGTGTCGTCGGGTTGGCGCGCGAGCGCGTCGTCAAGCACTTTGAAGGCATCGGTATATCGGCCGGCTTCGCGCAGCACCTGGGCCTCGACCGTGATGAGGCGGGCGCGGGCGCGCGGGTCGTCGGGGATCTCTTCCCGAAGCACGGAGAGCGCTTGATCGATTCGCTTGAGCCGCCCGAGGAGGAGCGCCCGCCGGATGCGCGCGGTGTCGACCTGCTCGCCAGAATCGATCTTTGCATACCAGCTGATGGCGTCTTCGAAGCGCTTTTCCTCTTCGGCGATCTGACCGAGAAACAACATGGCAATGGCGTTGTCGCGAGCGATCTCCGCCGGCAGATCGAGATAGCGCTGAAGATAGCCCTGGGCCAGGCTGCTCTGGCCGGCTTGTGCTGCCACCTGGGCGAGTGAAAACAGGATCACCGGATTGGTGGGGTCGAGCGCGAGCGCGGCTTCGAACTGGGTGCGCGCATCATCAGCGCGGCCCGCCTGGGAGAGGAGGCGCGCGAGCGTGAACCGGGCCTCGAGAGAGCGCGGCTGACGGGCAAGAAACTGTTCGAGAAGCGTGAGCGCGTTGTTCATTCCGCCGGGGGCGCGCGCGCCGTAGCGCGCGGCCATGACCGCGGTGTTCTCATCATCAGGCGAGAGCCGATACGCCTCAGCGGCCTCGGCGGCAGCGCGTTCATGGGCGTCGGCCGCGGAGGCGATCGCAGCGAGCGCGAGCCGGGCGGCGGCAACTGCCTGATCGGGGGCTGCCAGGCGTTCGAGAAGCGCAAGCGCCTGCTTCTTGTCGGGTGCCCGAAGGAGCGCCGCCTGCAGGCTTTCATAAGTCTGCGGCAAGGTGCCATCGCGGCGGGCGCGTTCGAGTCGGGTCCGTAGCGTGGGCTCGGCCGTTGAAAGTGCGCCGGTGCTGAGCTGAAGCGCATCGACGGTCTGCGAAGCGAGCCTCGATGAGGGTTCGATCTCGAGCCATAGGCGCGCAGCCGTCAGCGCCCGGTCGGGTGCGCGCGCGGCGAGCGAGAGCTCGGTCGCACGCTGTGCGAGGCGGGGGTCGCGGGTGCGCCGGGCAAGCGACAGATAAGTGGCGGCAGAGCTTCCGACCTCGCCGCGCTGCGCGGCGATCTCGGCTGCCAGCACCTGGAACAGGATCTGTGGCGAGAGATCGATCTCGGGAAGCGCGCGCGCGGAGGCGGTGGCCGATGGCTGATCGGCGGGCGCCTGGGCGACCGCAAGCCCGGCGGCCCCTGCGAGGAGTGCTGCCGGCAGGAAACGAACCATCAGCGAGCCGAGCCGTCGGCCGGGTGAATTCATGGGTATGAGGGGACAGGCGATTAGAGGATAGGGGGCCGCGATACCCGTTTCGGGTACAGCCATCATGCCCGGATGGTAGGTTCAATTACACTGGCTCGCAAGCAAGGACCCCAACCGACCCTGTCAATGCCTGAATTGCCCGAAGTTGAAGTTGTGCGCCGTGGTCTCGGACCGCAAGTACGCGGCGCGACGGTGCGCGCCGCGCAGGTCCGCGAAGCACGACTACGCTGGCCAGTGCCCGCCGATCTCGAAGCGAGGCTCGCGGGTCGCACCGTACTGGCGGTTGAGCGGCGAGGCAAGTATCTGCTCTTCGATGTTGGCAGTGGCACCCTGATCGTTCACCTGGGCATGTCCGGCACGCTTCGCTGGTTTTCGCAGGCTCCGCCCCTCATCGCGCACGATCACATCGATATCGTCACGGACCGTGGAATGCTGCGCTACAACGATCCCCGACGCTTTGGTGCCATGCTTTGGCATGACGCATCCAACGGCCCGGTCGTGGCGCACAGCCTTCTCGCGAGCCTGGGTATCGAGCCGTTTGATGCCCGTTTCGATGGGGCCTGGCTTTACCGTGCGTCGCGCGGTCGGCGGGTGGCGGTCAAGCAATGGCTCCTTGCCGGGCACTGCGTCGTGGGCGTAGGCAACATCTATGCGTCGGAAAGTCTGTTTCGCGCCGGTATCCGACCGACGGTCGCCGCGGCCCGGCTGTCCCGTGCCCGCTGCGATCGCCTGGCGCAGGCCATCCGCGCGACGCTAGCCGAAGCGATTGAACGGGGCGGCAGCAGCCTGCGCGATTTTGTGGGGTCTGATGGCAGCGGCGGCTATTTCCAGCTCGACTGCGGTGTCTATGGCCGCGCGGGGCAACCCTGTACGGTGTGTGAAGCGCCGGTCAGACTCATCCGCCAGCAGCAGCGTGCCACCTACTTCTGCGCGACCTGTCAGCCTCGCTAGGTGTGGCAGAGGCCTCAGCCGATGACAGCCGGGCACGCTTTCGCCGCCGGAATCGTTCGCTGGCAGGTGCAGTTCGGGCGGCACGACCTCCCCTGGCAGGGCACTCGCGACCCCTATCGCATCTGGCTTTCGGAGGTGATGTTGCAGCAGACGCAGGTGCGCACGGTCATTCCCTATTACCTCAGGTTTCTTGACTGCTTTCCCGACGTGGCTGCGCTCGCCGCAGCGCCACTCGAGCGGGTGATGGAACTCTGGAGCGGACTCGGTTATTACAGCCGGGCGCGCAATCTTCACCGCTGTGCGCAGAGTGTGGTTGGGCAGCACGGCGGACGCTTTCCCGACTCGGCCGCAGCGCTTGCCGAGCTGCCGGGAGTCGGACCCTCCACGGCTGCGGCCATCGCCGCGTTTGCGTTCGGCGAGCGTTCAGCGATCCTCGATGGCAATGTGAAACGCGTGCTTTGCCGACACTTCGGGGTGGCGGGCTGGCCCGGCGAACGGCGGGTTGAACAGAGGCTCTGGGCGATCGCCCAGCGTGAACTGCCCGAGCGCGATATCGAGCGCTACACGC
>Ga0315906_10003477_pt1 | contig 20916 bp, 21 predicted proteins | sample LakEriMetagenome_4_FD_203526 | JGI IMG/M metagenome (GOLD analysis project Ga0315906, IMG submission 203526) | Freshwater fungal communities from buoy surface, Lake Erie, Ohio, United States - Buoy 2 MA122 | ecosystem: Environmental > Aquatic > Freshwater > Lake > Lake biofilm | place: USA...
AGTTGATTGATGGCAACTGTATATCCTGCCTTGAATTCATTTAAGTTTGTAAATGGAGTAGTGTTAGTGGTTATGACTGGTTTGCCAGCACTCAATGCTTCGAGAATGGCATGACCAAAGTTTTCACTTTTACTTGGAAGAATAAATACCTGAATTTTTTCGAGTGCTGACAAAACTTGGTCAGGTGGAATAGCCCCATGATATATCACCTTAATATTATCGGGAAGCTGCTTGACGACTTCATTACACTGACCCCAATAATCCTGATCCTTGACAGGACCGAATATATGCCAGACAATCTTATATTGGACAGAGACTAAAGCATTCAATATTTCCAAATGATTTTTCATGGGGCTGATGAGTGCCAGGGTACCCATGATTAATTCACCTTGGTTTTTATATGGTGAATTTAACGGAACTGAAATTTTAGGAAAATTTCCTGCTATGTGAATCTTTGCACTCATAAATTTATTCCTGACACAATGCACTTCCTTTTCATCGGTAGCGTGCCATAAAATATTCTTGTATAATCCTATTAAACAGAATATATCAAGGAATAATCTTTTTTTAACCTTCTTCTGTGAGAGCGCTCCGGAATGCAACATTCCTCTAGGAGAAAGAATAATCTTGGCATTATGAATCTTATTTACATATCGTTTAGCCGCTATCAAAGTCTTGATATTGTAATAGGGAGAGAACAAGCCGTTAATAAAAATGATATCAGGCTGAATTTCTTTGATAATCGAAACAATATTTACAATAGTTGGCTTGCGTTTAGACAGGTAGTAAACGGATGCTATATCTTTCCAATTACACCACCGATCTGTTTGAATATTGTCTAAGATGTTTTTTTCCTGAAAATCATAAGCAGAAGTAAGTACGTAAAAAGAAAACTCATCCGACATTTGATCTATGAGTTGCGCGATAGAGCGAATCGGACCACCCGCTTTCCAAGCCGGCAGAAAATGATCATAGATTAGTAAGATATTCGCTTTCAATCAATTTATAATTGAATTCGCATGAAGCGGTCTGCGGCCCAATAACAGATTGCAACAAACAGACAATTCTTAATCACTGAATTAATAGTCATCAAAATATCAGTTTCTACCTGTATTGCATTTAAAAATATAATGGGGAACCAGAGAATAATTGTTGGTTTGGATTTTGAGACTTTTAGTAAAAAAAACATTGCCAAATTGAAAAATAATCCATAAAACAGCATAAAAATAATACCGCCTGTTGACCCGAAATTTCCATATGCTTCTCCAAATGGACCAACATTCATACTGTACCCTTCAATAATCAGTCCAGTAAAATATTCCATATTCCATTTACCTCCTGCTATTGGCTTATCCGGCCATAAAAACCTGGGTACAAATGATGCGACTACACTGTTGAAAATCGTCGTACCCTCTGCATAGGAGTTATAATTTGGGATATAATCCATCACCTTTGATTGTATCAGTCCCTGATTAAATCGCACAACGATCGGAAAGAAATTAGTTTCTTCAAATATCTCTGATGGATTTGTTATCCGTTTCCAAAGTAAACTAGCAAAGAATTCTGAATTGCTGGCACTTTCTGTTTGCCGACCATACCAGGCTACTGCTCTGTATTCTCTTTTTATAGACTGCAACACAATGACTAAAAAAGCGCCAGTTAAACACAAGATTAGTTTTTTGTAAAAACGAATGGGCCTTCCTATAATTATAAGAATAAAAGCAAGCAAGGAAGTATAAATTAACTCGCCGAACATCCCCTGGATAATTGTTTGAATAAGCAGGGCCGAAACCCCTCCTATGATATAAAGTTTCTTCTGCTTAATTTCAGAGAATAAAACATAAAATATCCCAACAAACAATAATTTACTAAACAAGTAAGCAATATATCTTAACTCAGAAGAAATAAACGGCTCAAGAACACCTGTTGATAATCCTATGATCATCATGATGACGCCAATATTACTTTTTCCTTTCAAATATTGACGACAGTTCGTCATCGCTTTCTTGACGACTGCTGTTTTGGTGGTATTTCTAAAGAATGGCAAGAGCATTCCCACAATCATCATTAAGAGAGCCGGGATAATATAGGAATAGTAAACTTCCTCGCTTATGCTCATATTATAGAAAAGAGCGATGACATTAGATTTCGTATTGTAAAGTCTATACACCACCATTGGCATAATCAAAAGTTGAAATATGCCAAATAATATTGTAATCAGATTCACTTCATATTCAAACCCAATTGAACCTATAAATTTTAAAATGAAAAATATAAACAAAAAGATGGATGCTGTTTCATATAAAGAAGCATCAATCATATAGAACAACAAAAATGTTGTAATTAGACTAATCAGAAAATATATTCCGTCTTTGGGACTCATTATATATTAGTAAGGATTAATCAGTTAATAATGTTTTCTCAATTGACTTGTATACAGAATCATAAGAAAAGTCTTTTATTTTAATGTAAGACGCTTCACTCATTTCCTTCCGATAAGTAGATTCTAGCATTTTTCTCATGCACTGAGTTAACCCATATAAAGATTCAGCCTCGAATATATATCCGTTCACATCTTCTTTCACCAGATCTTGTGCACACCCGCATCTATCGCTAACTATGACTGGCCTACCGCATGCCATAGCTTCATTAGCAGCTAGCCCCCATGTTTCACCAGGTCCACGAGAGGGAAGTACAAACACATCACCTATGCGATAAACTACCGGCATTTGATTTTGGTTTTGAAAGGGCAGAAAATGTATTTTCGGATGGTTGTCTGCCATTCCCTTCAATTTATTTTCCAATTGACCATTCCCGCAAATAACTAGATCAATTCCCTCTACATCAATAGAAAGAAAAGCCTCTAATAAAAGATCAGGTGCTTTTTTGGATTCCAGTTTTCCCGCATATAAAAACACAATATTATCTTCAGCAATTCCTAATTGCTTTCTCCACTCTTTCGCCTCTTGTTCAAGAGATTCAGAATTTAATGAAAATCGGGCATTATCTATAGCATGTGGGGCAAATAACAATTGCTTTTCTTTTAATCCATAATATTCAAAATAAGCTTTATTGGCGCCCCCTACATACAGCGCCTTATCGATTCCTGAAAAAATGATTGATAAAACCATTTTTTTAATCCCTCTTTTGAACCACGAAAACTGGTCATTATCCAATAAGGTTGAGTCACCCCTGAATAGAATACAAGCCTTCTTTCTGAAATGAAATATTGTCCTTAGGTGACTATAAAATGCCCATCCATATACCAATACAGCATCAGGACTGAAATCCTCTATTTTCGTAATCAAATTTTTATTACGAATTCCCCAGAAATGATGTGAACCAGGATCTTTAGCCTGATTATCTACAAATTCATAATTGTACCCTTCCAACAATGGAATATCCCATTGGCGGCTGATCCCAAAACCGGGATCATACAATAGGCCATCTTTCGATTGTCCCCAAGTGTAAAAGACCTTTACCTCAATATTCTTCCGGGAATTCAATAATTTAAAAAGAGGCGCATTATACTGAATTGGATGGGTTGTAACAATAGCGAGTCGCTTCATATGACTTGATTCAGGAGATCAACGAGCTTACCCGTAACTGCTTTTGCTGAATACTCTTCAAAAACATGCTCATTCACAGAAGCGGGATCAAATGTCTCCATAAAAGGGATGAATTCAGCAAATATATCGTTAAAGCCGTTGTTGATTTTTGCCAAGTCTGCTTCTCCGGCAAACGTAAAAACTTTTCCAGCTTTTGAATCACGTAAGACAGATGCCGCACTACTTTTTTCATGAAGGACAGCTAAGACTGGCTTTTGACTGAGGACAGCCTGATAAACTTTAGATGGTGTATAATGAGGCTCCGTACTTCCTAATATAAAAATACCTGACGCTGCATTCAAATGTACTAGTACATCTAAATAAGGAATACGCTTAGGATATTCAAAAATATTTGTTTGCCAAATTCCATATTCCTCCGCAATAGATTTGATTGTATAACTGGTTGGGTCATTTGGAATTTTCCCGGTACCAATAAAATGAAACTCAACGTTTTTAAATATCTCTATATTACTTACCAATGATTGAAAAAAAGATCTCAAGGGTGCAAATGCTTTTGGCAACATAGCTCCTGCATAAACGAGTTGAATTTTATTATTTTTTTTGAAAAGATAAGGTTCGATCCCTAATTCATTCAATCGGATATGATCTGCCTTCTCGCCTCCATAAGGCATCGCACCGAATAAACACGTTGTACTTAGTTTAGGATTTCTATCTATGACTCCCTGATAATATCCGGGTGCGACTCCTGTTATCAAAGATGCTTTTGCAACGGCTTTTGGCTCAAGCCATTTAGCCAGTTGGGTGCTCCACCAATGACGAGAAAAAATTTTGTCAGAACCCGGAAACTGATGAACCCAAGGATCTATATAATCAATGCCGTATTTAACTCCTGTCTTTCGATTCAAATATGGACCCAACAATGAAACATAAAAAGAAGGAATAGGTAAATATACAAAATCAATCTTTTCATTTTTAATCAACTGCAGCGCCTTCCTTCTTAAAAAAAAATAAGACCTTAATCCTATATCTCCAACTAATCTTGGCTTAGTAACACGAAAAGCTTTGACTTTTTCAATTCTCTGATTTTCAGGTAGGAGCTTATGTAGATTCCAATCTAAATCAAATTCATAATATTTCTCATTCACACATAGCACTGTTGGCTCCCATCCGTATTCCGGCAGATGCTGTGCAAAAAGTCTTGACCGATGAACTCCTGCTAAATTACAGGGAGGATAATCCGGACTAATGATGAGAATTTTTTTCAAGAAACAGTGATGTATAATTCTATGTGAAATATATTTTTAGAAAGGAAGCGTACCATTATAATCATCAAAAGTATCCAGTTCGTATAAAACCGGGCCATTAGATTGATTATACAAATTAAAATAAGACATAGGTCTACCTTTTTGGATCCATGTTTGTGCACCACTTAAAAACGATCCCCATGCCGTAAACGAACTTCCTCCGGATCCAATAATTAGTTTTGCCTTTGTTAAGATGAGCAAATCTAAAATGGCAGATCTTGAGTGAACCAGCTCAACTCCCTCTATTTCTGTTAATGGTTTTAAATCTTTCTCCTTCCCATCTGAAATAATTTTACAAACTATATGAGGTCTGATCTTTTTAAGTTCCATCAATATAGAAACGTACCAGCTTATTGGTGATTTATGCGGAAAATCGTTACCGCAGCGAATATTAAGTGCCAGATCGTAAGGAGGATAATTGTCGTGTAATTGTCTATCTCTTGCATTGGTGATTGTTAGCAGTTCATTAAAAAGAAAATCATTGTGCCCGACTAAGCCTCCAAAAAAATCACCATATCCCTCAAATACAACAAGCTTATTTTTTGTGCTGTCGTCTTGAAATTCTTTTTCTGAAAGTTTTGCTTTTAATAATTTGATTTTGAACTTACCGCATCCTTTTATCTCGTTGACAGAAATAAAGTTTTTATAGAGTAATATTTTTCTGAGGCTTTTATCATAATCTATACCTCCCATACGAAATGGAGCTGTACGAAAATGGAACCAAGATGGTGCCAACATTTTGGCATTGTTGTCGCTCGAAAAAATTTTACAACGAGACCATGGCCATAGGCGATTACCTAACCCCATTCCACGATTAAATTTTACAAAAGCATAGAGCATTTTATGAGAATAAATACTAGAAGAAAATTAATTTATCCATTCTTTGATTAATGGTTTACCGAAGACCGAAAAGTCAAATCTCTTAGCGTTTTCAAATCTTTTTAAAGCAGCATCCCTAATGATATGTATATCCTTATATAACTTTTGCATAGTCAAGTCTATTTCCCTTTCATTAATAGGAAATAAAACATGATCAATATTTTGTTTATTTAAAAAATCTATTTGTCCCGGTGTTGATGAAACCAGAGGCAAAAGACCTGCCTGTATATATGCTAACAGCTTATTGGATAAAGCTAATTTATTATTAATGTCCTTCCCGGGCTCAAGAGCTAATCCAATATCAAACTCAGATAATAATACATGTAATTCATCCTGATTAATCGGAGGATGTATGTAAATATTCTGCGCTTTCAGATATGCCTCATTCCCAAACGGATATTTTATATTACCGATCAGGTGCAATTCAAATTGAAATTGTTTTTGAGAAACATATTGAAGAAGAGGCTCTAGCCCTCTGCTGTAATCTATATATTGTGAAAACCAAACCAACTTAAGTCTTTCACCCTGTCCATGAGCAGCTCGTTTGAACTCAGAACTGTAAAATGAATTAATGATTGTAAAATGATTTTGATTGGAAATATTTATTTGACTTTGTAATTGTTCTCGAATCTGATCAGAAGCGTAAGAGCAATAATTTGCACGAGGTAAAGTCTCTTTAAATAATCGCAGAAGTCTTTGGGTCATGACCGGATTATTCCCTTCTCCGGGATGATAATCTTCCACATCCAAACCCAGTTTTGCATTGAAATGCGAAGCATGGAAATAAGCGGGTAAAAATGAAGCCGGGTTATGAGCTATGACCCAATCATAATGATTTGATAACTTTTTTTTGGCGGACAATAACAGAAAGGAACGTTTACTTATAGAAAATGAAAGGTTTTTTACTGAAAGAAAAGAAAGAGGTAAAAGACGATAAAACTTCTCAATAAAGCTTGATACTAACCAATTGTAAATATTTTTTCTTGTTGCCGGAATTGATACAAAGCTAAAAGCAGGAAATTGTAGTTCTAATTTTTTTGTTGGCGCATCACTCCAATTATCGAAATAAAACTGTAAGACCGTGCCGCCAAACCCCATTTGACTAGCCAAAGTGATCTCTTTGACAAGTCTGGGGTTCGTTGACAGATTAGTTGATGTAATAAAAAGCATTTTCATGTTACGCATTGCCAAGGTATGCTTTAATACGTTTAGTAATTCTCCACCCAAACATATATTTTGATAATTCAACCAAGCGGCCTCCTAAAACAGGAATTTTTGCTTTTTCATTCAGACGCTTATATCTACGGTATGCGATTTTAGATAAGACAGGTTGACTAGGATATACATCTACTGCATACATTAAGTATTGGGAAGCAATTGCTTTACTTATTTTAGGATGATACCCTTTTTTTAACAGGTACTGATGTTTTAAATCTATTGTCAGCAATGTATTCATCAGATATTTATGGTTTTTACTTTTGCTAAGCTGATTAACCCCTCCGCTAACTGCATGATAAAAATTATATACCCCTGGCGTATAAACAATTCCGTTACTCGCTAATAGGACTCTTGCAAAGAACTCCCCATCGTCATCCGGACAACGATAGGATCTCCATACACCTGCTTTGTCAATTAAATTTTTTGGAACTAACCAACAATTGGTTTGAATAAAATTCCTTTCCCTGTTCCCACCCCAAAGATTAATGAGAAAATCCTGTGGATTGGCTGATGAAAAGATAAAAGTTGATTGATCAGGAAAACTATGGGTTTGTAATTCAGATTCTTTATTAAATATTTTATAATTACAAACTGCCAGCTTATCAAAACCTCCATGAAGAGATGCTACTTGTTTTTCAATTTTATCTTTACTGATGACATCTCCGGCATCTATGAACTGAATATAATTTCCTTTTGCTGATTTCAGACCTGTATTTCTTGCTATTGAAGCACCGGCATTTATCTGCGTTATCAACCTAACATTTTGAAGGTGTGCATATTTATTAGCAACTTCAACACTTTGATCAGTAGACCCGTCGTCAATAATTATTAGCTCGAGTAGAGAAAATGTTTGCGAAAGGACTGAGTTAATGGTTCTTTCGAGGTAAGCAGCTGAATTATAAACAGGAAGTATAACTGATACGAGATTCATCTTGGCAATGAAGGATGAAATAAGACTTTAAATAGATCTGAAAATCCGAAATGAGTTGTACTGCGAGCTCGTAGTGTATTAGATAAATTTCTACTCTTCAAGAGATATCGAATCAGATTCATCACAAATCTTCTTCTATTTTTATTCATGATCCATTCTTTTTCCTTTGTGGAAAAAGAAAATGTAAGTTCATTTAATGCATCCTTTAAATAATTATAATTATTGGACAAATAAGCATATTTATTATTCTGCTCCTGCCCTTCATGAATACGATAAAAATTAAAAGTAAAAGGAAGAAAAAGAACTCCATATACGGATGCTGCCTTTAGATTAAAATACATATCATTGGCAGGTCCATACTTTTCCGGATAACAGCCGATTTGTTCAAAAAATCTTCTACGCAAGATAGTCCCTCCTGGGCCAATCATCAAACATGGTTTTTTAAAAAAATGATGACGAATAACCTCTTCTGAATTCATATAAAATGGGGATCTATGAGATGCATCATTGTATTGCATTCCTATACCAGCTAGTGGGAAAGCTTTCATCGCATCGATACATTGTTGAAAACCGTCCTTTAAAATCCGATCATCGCTATCTACATACATCATAAACTCACCTTTGGCATATGAAGCAGCCTTGTTGCGGTTTGGATAATCACCTAAGTTTTGCTCGTTTATATATACACTAATTCGATCATCAGCAGCTGCATACCCTTTAGCAATATTGACGGTTTGATCTGTCGAGCCATCATCAACAATGATTAGCTCCCATTCCTGAAAAGAAGATTGCTGGACACTCTCTATTGCCTCAGCGATAAATGACTCACGATTATAAGAGGTCATTAAGACAGAAAGTATTGGTGTATTCAAAGTAAAAAAATTAGTAAAAACAAGATATTACTTTGAATGGAAATGCTTTTTATGAACGAATAATGCATTACCAAAAATATTTTGCGGATCCCATGAGTGTCCGCTGACCTGATATAATCCCTGAAAATAATACCCATACGCTGATAAATATTCACAGATATCGGCAAAATAGGTATTTCGTACATTGCCGCGCAAAAAACCTACTTCGCAAAGAATGAACGCTATTTTAGCTTGCGTCAGCATTTCAGAAGCACCCTTTAATACATTTATCTCAAAACCTTCGGTGTCAATTTTTAAAAGATCAATATGCTTAATTTTCTTCTCACTGCAATAATCATCCATACGAAGAACATTGACCTTTTCTTCAACTGAATCCTGATCATGGCTCATTAATTCAGATTTAAGAGAATTAAGTACTGTGTGTTCCTTGTGAAGTCTGACGATTATCTCTTCATTTTTATCACCAAAAGCAATAGACTCTGTCTTTATTTTTTTAATTGAGACAGTATTTTTAACCAATTGTTCATAAACAGATCTGATTGGTTCAAAACAATAAATACGTGAAGATGAGATATGATGCCGTACCCAATGGGCAGTCTGACCAATATTAGCTCCTACATCAAAAACGACAGAAATATTCTTATATCTGAATCTGTACTGAATATCGTGAAAGAGATCAACCCCAACTGGCAGAGTAGACCTCTTGTGAAACCAGTAGCCTGTTAAATAAGATAGGAAGGATTTAATATTCATGATAAAAATCTACTATGAACTTATTTGATTAATGAAGTCTTTAAACAGAATTCCACTTCCGTACCAGCTATATTTCTTTTCAACTAGGTGTCGTGCATTTAAACGTATATACTGATAATAGGTTGAGTCCGATAGCAACTGTAGTACTGCCTTGCTCATCGTTTCAGGATCATCAGCCAAAAGGATATGATGACCTGATTCAATATCAATTCCTTCAGCGCCTTTTGTAGTACTAACCACCGGAATACCCAACCCCATTGCCTCCAATATCTTTAAACGTGTACCGCTTCCTTTTAAAATGGGAACGATCGCTATTGTATTCTGATAATAATAATCACAAACATGCTCTACAGGTCCTATAAAATTGATACCTGGATATGAAATCATTTTGTGCTTCAACTCAGCACTTGGATTTCTTCCAATAATCGTTAGCACAGCATTACTTGAATGTTTGTGTATGTATGGCCAAACCTTATCAACAAACCAGTTTAATCCATCAATATTTGGCTCATAATCAAGAGAACCACAAAAAATCAAATGTGGTTTTACATTGTCTTTGTTTTCTTGATACTTATTTCTATTTATATCGGTACCATTAGGTACAACAGCTCCTCTCAGCGTCAACTGGTTAAGCTGATTTAATAAGGCAAAATCATTAGAGCTGCACGTAATGATTCCATCTGCCAATACTTTTATTTGCTCCTCTAATTTTTTTATAAACTCATATTCTTTTTTATTTGACCTGACAGTTAGGTCGTTTTCCTGTGCAAACAATAAATGATCTACATTATGAGCATCAAGAATTACTTTAGTATGAGGCGAAGTTTTTCTAACTAAAGGCGCTAACTCCAAAGAAGATACATGTGCAAAGACTACGCAATCATAAAAATTCTTTTTTAGTAAACTTCTTAATTTCGGATACCCTTCTATCATATAAGTACCTGCTGCTCTCAATAAAGACCGCTGATACCATCTGCCTTTAATACTACTTAATAATTTCCATAATTTATTTTTAGGAGAACACCCATCCAATGTTATAATCTTAATATTATGATTCCATTCATAATCTTCATTATCGTCATTAAATTCATTGGAAGGCTGAAAGCAAAGCAAGGTGATATTGAAATATCTGGATAATTCCAGGCTAAGAAAATAGTTTCTTAACATCCCGCCATTTTGGGGAGGGTAAAGTTGTCGATAGGGAATAATATATATCAGATTCTTCAACTACAATCGGAATTAAATATATTATTATAAATCTGATTGATTTTATACCTCGTAAAATGGCATTTCCTGAATCAGAGAAAACTGGTATTCCCAACCCTGATTAAATTTCCTTAACTGGTGTGCATTTTCTTTAAAATCATTAGGATTAATGTTATCAACAAACTCTGGAGTGAAGAAGTCAGGATGAATAAAGAAAGCATTAACACCATTACTCTCTACAGAAATAAATCTATATCCATATTTATGAAATAATTGTCTCCATAACGATATAGAAACTCCATAATAAAGAACGGTAGAATGTGCTGTGAAGCAATTAAATTCAGGTTTATATTGAATTGTCATTGACCTATGGGGTCCGTAACATGAATTATATTCAACCACTGCGATTTTAGGTCTGAATCCTTCCTGTAATAAAGCATCCATAATGTAATAATCATTGCCGTCAATATCCAATGATAAAAGATCCGGATTCTTATATAATACTGTTTTAGATAGTTCACGAATATTTTCCAATGTAACAAATTGATTTAAATAATTGGTGTACCATGGTTTTGTGTCTACTGATGTCTTATAAGTATATTCATCACCCTCAATCATTATACCGCTAAAGTTTTTTCCGTAAGCCAGCCATCCCGTATTATTATCAATGCAATTATTGGCTCCTATCTCAATAAAGTAACGATTAGAAACTTTTAATTGGGAGATCAAATAATCGATAATCCCATCTTCACCATTTTGACTGAAGGCGCTAAACTCCCAAGAAATCGGATTTGTATTATCAATTTTACGCAAAAGAGCTGTTGCAGCTCCTCTTGAGAAAGCCGTATTAATTTTAACAAGTAAACTGTTTTTTCTAACCTCCTTAAAAAGTAGATTATTTAATTTTAAATATACCTTATCTAAAATATTCATTTCAGGAATGTTTTTTCTTTAATATGAAATTGAAAGGTTTTAATATCCAGCCGAACACCTTTGCAATTTTCCATGTCCATGTATGATAGACGTCTATAAATATTCTTTGCTTTGCGTATTTATCAAGAAGATAGTTGACATTTTCTTCAATAAATCTTTTTTTATAGGTGGCGGGTATTTTGGGATGTATATAAAACATCGCTTGAAAGAAATATTGAATATTAGTGTTCATTTCAGAAGTTAGATTGTTTTCATGTATTCTATAGTAGGCTCCGTTAAACTCCAAATGGGCAATTTTTGTATTTTTCAAAGCTGTTATAACCCAGAATACCCAGTCCTCATACCGGCTAGTGTAATCAATGGGAAATGGCAGTTCGTTCTCTTCCCATATATTTCTTCTGAATAAAGCACTATGTATAGTTGTACCAATATTGCGATCCCATCTGAATAAAAAATCTTCCAATGGGAGGTTAGCAACAGGAATGTGATCTGCCGGTTGAACAATATTTTTATCCTGAAAATAATGACTGTAATTAGAATAGCAAATATCATATTCAGCATTAGCCTGTAGAAATTCAATCTGTTTTTCTATTTTATTTTTCGCAATAAAATCATCGCCGTCCAAAAAATGTATGAATTCACCTTTGCATAATTGAAATCCTTTGTTTCTCGCAACACTTACACCCTGATTCTCTTGATAGAAATATTTTATTCTTTTGTCTTTTTGCGTATATTTTGCGTAAACGGATTCTGAGTTGTCTGTAGAGCCATCATCTATAATGATACATTCCCAATCAGAAAAGGTCTGATTCATAACAGACTCAATAGCTTGAGCTATATATGCCTGTTGATTATAGCAGGTAATGATGACTGATACTTTTGGATCGAGTTTCAATTTTAGATAAGTTTAAACCTTATTGTTTAACCACTTCACAACATCAAAACGAAAGCGATATGACCATGGAAAAGTATATATATCTCCTATATGATTTTTATTTTTATAGGCTTTAAGCCAAACTAATGATTTAATGCAATTTATTTTTTTAGAAGAAAAGAATACTTTTGGAATGGGGAGATTGTCAAATTCTTTAAGAGATTCAATGTTATACCCTTCACTATCTGAAAATGAAATGAATAGATTGTCATAATTGATTCGCGACTTTCTTCTATTCCATTTATCAGCAGCAGCAGCTTCAGATTCGTAATGAAGAAAATGTATTTCTATATCATCTCCTAATTTGCCAACAGGGTACCATTGCTTGCTTCTTAAAGATTGAGCCTTTTCGTATCTAGAAATATCAACAAATTCTAATTTCAAGGAAATAGCGCTTCGAATATCTTTAACAAAATTAATGTAACATGGCGCAAAGAAAAACAAACCTATTGTTGGCGATTTGTATGGGAGCCCCATATCCTCATATATTCTCCCTCCCCAACAATTATTAGAAATTATTGTAAAATCTTTATTTTTTAATCGTTTTCTTTGAATGTGCCTATATTTTATTTCTATATATTGTAAATAGATAGATTTAAAATAAAGGAAATACCCTTTAAGCTTTTTAAATATTTTCAACGACAATTAATTTCGATTTAATGCTATAAACCATAGTTTAATCGAAAATGGCTTTCCAAAGAGCATTTTCAAGAATCTAAATACTTTTGCATTTGAAATTTCAGCATTAGGATCAAGGCGTATTACTTCACTTAATATGAGCTTCTTATTTTCGGTAGTTTGTCTAATATCCTGTTTGATCAACCACATATATAGTCTTGCGATTTTTTTTTTCAAACTAGAAGAGAACATATTTCTTTCATCTAAAATCCGCTCCATTTTTTGAAAAAAATAAAGAACATCAGCCAAGCCTGTCGTATTAGCTATTCTTTCTTGTTGATGGATTCGCCATAAGCCAGTATTAAAACTCTGATATAGAAAATTACAACCCTCAATATAGGCTCTTACCTGAAAGTCAATCTCCTGATTTCTTCGTATTAAAGGATCCCATGAGCCTGCAAGCGAAACTTCTTTTCTTTTAAATAAAAAACTTAAAGTATGAATACATCTATCTACTAATAGCTGTTCTAAAAAGTCATCAGACTTATACCCTTTGATTAACTCTGCTTTGTCAGTAGTACCAACTTCCCAGTCTCCAAATACTCCATCACAGTCAGGATTTGAAATCAAATAATCGACCTGCATCATTAATTTATCCGGATATAACAAATCGTCAGAATCTAAATATTGTATATATTCTCCTTGTGCAGCTGCAGTTCCTGTATTCCGTGCTACCTGCGCACCTGAGTTTTTTTGTTTGATATATATCAGATTAAACTGATCATCATTTAATCTTTGCAACTCATTTACAGTTTCATCCGTATCATCCGTAGAGCCATCATCCACTACGATGCATTCAATCGGGCGATAGGTTTGGTTAACTACAGAAAGTACGGCTTCTTTTAATAAGCTTGAACGGTTATAGGTAGGTATGATAACAGAAACCATAGATAGGAAATCAATTCAAGTACCCTTAATCCTAAATTAGTCTAAAATGTTACTTATTTATAAAAACTAGGATTTCAGGAATAAATTTGAAGGAGTTGATCATTTAAATGCTGAATCGAATAGTTAGTTTGAACAAACCTACGGCCTTCAGCTCCCATTTTAGATCGCAATTCTGGATCCTTTGCCAACTTTTCAAGTGCATCAACAAATAATGCGATATTACCTTCAGGGATAACAAAACCTGTTTCGCCATCAATCATCCCTTCTTTCATACCACCAGCATCTGATACAATTACAGGCAGCTGCATCGCTTGAGCTTCCTGGATAACTAATCCTTGTGTTTCAGCTCTCCCATTTATAGTAATGCCAGGGAGAATAAAAATATCCGCACGCTCCATCTCCTCTAGTATTTGCTCTTGGCTTAATCCACCTAAAAAACATACTTCACATTGTAATCCGAAAGCAATTACTGATTGCATAAGCTGATTTTTCATTGAAGATTCTCCTACTATAATAATTTTGAATTCATAAGTATTTCGCTTCTTTAATTCATTGCAAATTTGGATTAAAAGATCTGGGCCTTTCACTTCAATCAACCTACCAACAAATAAAATAATGATTGGATCCGCTTGATAATTTCGGCTCTCTCTTAGTTGAAATTTATGAATATCAAGCCCTACGGGTAATAGATAAATTTTTTCAGCTGAACACCCTAATTTAATTAGTTTAGATTTAGAGTAATTTGAATTGACAGTGAACCGATTACAAATTCTGAATAAATAATTATAATCACATGGGTTTTCAGGAGTAATCTCCAAATCATAACCGTGAAATGTAGTCACAAAGAACGCCTCTTTGAAAAGTCCATTTTCAATAAGCCTTGAAACGAAATCTCCATTTTGACCGAAATGAGCATGTACTACATCATATTTATTTTTATTGCTAAAAAAAATCAGCTGATAAACAGAAATACCGCTTTTTTTTGTGTTAATCAGAAAACGAAAGATCAATTTTAAAGTACTTAAAGAAAAATGATTTAGAATCCATAAAATTAAGTTCCAAATTTTTTTGAATCTACCTTTTGGAAGGGAATTAAGGTATACTGTTTTATCAATTAAATTATAATCTCTAACTCCATCATGAATCATACCACTTTTCTCGAAATGTGTAGAGAAGATTTCTATTTCGTGTCCTCTGCGAATCAGATCATTTATTTGATTAATTATAAATGTCTCAGATAATGCAGGGAAACTTGAAACAAAGAAAGCAATACGCATTTCAAAGCTAATTAATCAGAATACAGACCACTAAATACTCCTGTATTTTGTAGCTTATCTAAATGATGTGGTAAAAAACAAAACACATTATCATGCAAGGGCATCTCTTCTTTAGAAAACACTTCCGTAAGCTGGCAGACTTTCTCTTTCCACAAAACAAATTTAAAAATACGGTACTGATTAATAAAAGTTATAAAATCATAAATATCACCAACATCTGTAACATGTTCAACATGCTTACTATACTCAATACAAAGAATCGGAGCATTATTGGTTTGTAATAAATTCTTTGCGCCCTTAAGCATTTCCAATTCATATCCTTCGATATCTATTTTAATTAGCCTTATTTTTAATGGACTTATATTTTTTAGATATTGATCGAGGGTCTTAATCTGGATTTTTTTGCCAACTGAGCCATCTTGCTTTACAATTGAAGATGCCCCTCTATTAATTTCCATATTGGGATAAATTAGACCTTCTTTTTGCTCAGAACCCAAAGCAAAATTGTTGGGCTTAATGTTATCAGCATTATTAATTTCAATATTTTTATGAAGTATCCTAAATGTATCAGGCTCTGGCTCAAAAGAGTGAACTTCGCCAGATAAACCAACCGACTTGGATGCAAATAATGTCATTAATCCAATATTGGCTCCAACATCAAAGAAGACATCACCAGGTTGTAAAATTTTGCCGAGTATATGCAGTGTTCCTGCCTCGTAGGTTCCGGTGTAAAAAATAGATTTCTCAACGCCATTATCAATAACGGGATCGATACATATCTTAAACCCATGTAATGTTTTTAAAATAATCTGTTTTTTAGGAGAACCAATCATTTTATCCGCGAGTGTTAATAGCTTGCCTCTTCCTGTAAAAGGCTGTTGAGCATATAAATAATGCTTCAATTTATGCCCTTGATGTGTCAGAAATTCACGAATCATAATTATTGATAAAAATCACCCTCCAAGAAGGCTGTATTCCGCTGTCGAATTAACTTACCCGATTGCCAATGATCAACCGGCAAAATATTTATCATAGCTGCATCATCAATTACATCACAAAAATCAGAAGGAGATGTTGTTTGATATGAAGCAAATAACCATACACTATATGTATCCGGCCTCAAAGCAAGTTTAGGTATATTGAGTATTAAAGAATCTTTTCCATTTTCTAATGTAAAGCCCATTTCGTCTGAAGTAAAAAAAGCAATCAATTCCCCATTCCTATCTTTAAATCCAATGGTCAAGATAATTTTTTTAATATCTTCTACCTCTGATAGAAAACATAACTGTATTGAAATGTTTTCATTACAAAAAAGAGTATTGGTTTGGTCTCCTTTAGTATTTTTTATGACAATATCTGTAAATTTAAATTTTCCATCCCCCTCTCGGTCTCTTCTGTTGCCAAGGGTCTCATTGTTTTGATTCCGTGCTGTAGTTAAATAATTAGAAACTCCTTCTTCTGTAGCCCCATGGAAAATAATATTTCCGTTTTCGATATATAAAGACTTTGTACAGAGCGATTTCACAGCCGCCATATTATGACTCACAAATAAAACCGTTCTTCCCTCCTTCACACTCACATCTTTCATTTTACCTAGACACTTTTTCTGAAATTCGGCATCGCCTACTGCTAACACCTCATCTACAATTAAAATCTCAGGCTCCAAATGTGCAGCTACTGCAAATGCCAAACGAACGTACATGCCGCTACTATATCTTTTAACCGGTGTATCAATATATCTTTCGACAGCAGCAAAATCGACAATCTCATCAAATTTTCGATTGATCTCACGCTTAGTCATTCCAAGTATTGCGCCGTTTAAATAAATATTTTCCCGGCCACTTAGTTCCGGATGAAAACCGGTTCCGACTTCCAGCAAGCTAGCCACACGACCTTTTATCTTTACAGATCCTGTAGTGGGAGAAGTAGTCCTACTTAAAATCTTTAGTAATGTACTTTTACCCGCACCATTTCTTCCAATAATTCCAAGTACCTCTCCATGCTCAACTTCAAAATTGATGTCTTTCAAAGCCCATACATACTCACTATTTCCAGTCGCTGTACGGTCATTCCTATCCCCAATTTTCAAATAGGGATCTTCTTTCCCACGTATCCGATGCCACCAGCGATTGATATCATGCGAAATCGTTCCGGTACTCACTGATCCGAGTCGGTATTGTTTTGAAAGGTTTTCGACTTTTATGACGGAATTCAATGTTAAGTTGTTTAGTCGTTGAGTTGTTTAGTCGTTTAGTTGTTTAGGCGGTGAGGCAGATAGGCGTTTTTTTCTTAGCGCATTAATTTTATTAGATACTTTTTCAATAACCAATCTAGTTTCCACGTATTGATCATCGCTCAGAAATTTTAATTCATTAGACATGATAAGTTGGTTTAATAATTCAATTGTACTGGAATAAGCAATCTGATAAAAATGTGCCTGATCCTTAGTATTTGTTCTGCCGGATCCTTCGGCAATATTAGATGAGATACTGATTGCTGCCCGGCGCATTTGTGATACCATTACATAAATTTCATTTTTAGGGAATTTTTCAGTTGCCATGTAAATCAACTTTGTTAATTCCTTTGAATCTTTCCATACTTCTAGCTTCTCAAATGAATAAGTGTAAAATGTCATAGGTTAGTGTTTATATGTAAATAAATGTTTTTTTATTAATACTTGTCTAATCAACGACTTATCGACTAAACCTCTAAACCTTCAACGACTAAACATCTCTACGCCTAACCCTGCTTCAAATTTTCATAATCATCCATATCTTTTAATCTACCTGTTTCTTTTTTATTTAGCAATAAATCCTGATAACTGATATAATTCACTTCTACACCCTGAATAACAGCAGTTGATCGGCGCGCATATTGACTTTCATAGTCTTTTGAGTCAAGCCCCATTATATCAGTCATTAAGTCAAGATAGATCCCATCATCCATTATGATTTCACAATACCCGGCGAGGATAGGAACATTCAAAAGCATACCCAACCTCCCATATCCAAGCTGATCTAGTACATCAATCAGCTTTTCCCGATTATCAATAGTGTCTTCAAGATACATATCCACATCAGCAGTCGTTCTACTATAGCCATAATGATTCACCGCAAAACCACCCACAATCATATATCTGACCCCTTGTAGATTGAACTCATTTAATAATCTCAATAATTCTGATTGTGATTCCATTTCTAAAGAAGGGAAGGCTTGTCATTATTTTTACTCTTTCTCAAAATAATCCCTCTCCCTTGAGGCTCTTTTAAACTTTTTCTCCCTGACATTAACAAAGCAATCTGATTCAATTTCATGAGTGCATCAAACCGCTGTTCCGCTGTCTTTTCGCGTTGGCGTTTTACTCTTTCTTTTTTTAAGTCAATTTCTTGATTATATAAGATTAATTGAGCCATATAGTTATAAGTTAATAAAGCAAAAGTGTTTTTATCCGTCTAAACAACTAAACGCCTCAACGTCTAAACCTTCCTCGCCGGATTCCCAACATACACTCCCTTCTCCGTGATATCTTTCGTTACTACTGCACCAGCGCCAATCACCACGTCATCACAAATATTTACAGGCAATAAAGTTGCATTACTGCCAATAGAAACTCGATTACCAATTTGTGTTTCTTTCCACAAATCCTGATTTCCCCTTGCCGGTCCGCCTTCGCTAAAAGTGTCATTTATAAACATCACACCATGCCCAATAAAACAATCATCTCCAATAGTCGCTTTCTCACAAATAAAACTGTGGGATTGTATTCTACAGTTTTTCCCGATTATTACATTCTTTTGAATTTCCGTAAACGGACCTATAAAACTTTTCTCACCAATATTGCAGCCATATAAATTTACAGGCTGAACAATTGTTACATCTTTACCAAATATAACATCTCTGATGGTTGATTCATGTATGATGGGCTTATGACTTATCAACTGATGCGTATATTCTTTCAATTAAATCAACTGTTTTCATTGCTTCTGCGGCATTTGTTGTGATAGTTCCTCCATGCTCTAAAACATCAATCACATTTTCATAGAACAACCCATGATTGCTCATCGAACCCTGATAGGTTCCGTAATCATTGGATATAGCTCCGTTTTGTATTGAAGCAAGAGCAACCCCTTCAATTTCCTGATAAACAATCTTATTCAAATACTCTCCGCCAATCTTCACTGTTCCTTTTTCACCAAAAACAGTAATCGATCCTTCCATATTCTTGCGATAGCTATTTATCGTAAAATGAATGCTTCCTATGGAACCGCCTTCAAAACGAAGCATCACAACGCCGGTATCTTCAAATTCGATTTCTCCATCATGTTGAAAATTATCTGTCATTGATTTAACCTCAACTACCTCATCATTCATAAGCCACAACAATAAATCAATAAAGTGACTGAATTGCGTAAATAAAACGCCACCATCAAGAGACTTCGTTCCCCTCCATGAATCTTCTTTATAATAAGATGCTGTTCTGTTCCAAAAGCAATTCAGTTGTACACTATTGATTTTTCCTAGAAGATTTTTATCTATCAAGTTTTTCAATTCAACTACAGGTGGATTGTAGCGATTTTGCTTGACAACAAATAACTGTTTGCCACTCTTCTCAGCTGCAGCTATCATTGCTCTGCAATCGGATGCATTTAATGCCATTGGCTTCTCGCAAACTACATGTTTATGCTTTCTCAAGCAGGCTATTGTTTGTTCAGCATGTATACCATTAGGTGTAGAAATAACTGCTACATCAAATATTACATCAGAATTAAGAAGTAAAGAAAGAGAATCAAAACAAATCGCGCCATACTCTGATCCTAATTTCTCTGCTTTTAACATATCTGTATCGCAGACAGCCGAGAGCGTTGCATACTTATGTATATGCTGCGCATGCCTTCTGCCTATTTTCCCACAACCTATTATTGCAAAACGTAATGATGACTTTGAATTCATATTCTCTTTGCAGAAAAAAATCAAACTGTATCCATAAAAGTTTTCTCCACCCTGGTAAAAATCAATGCACCTGCAATCAATACTATACACATAAATACAGAAGGATATATCAAAGACTGTACCTCAAATTGCCCAGTTTGAAAAAGCGCATATCGAAATCCTTCCACCACTGCACTCAAAGGGTTCCACTCTATTAATGGTGCGAAGCTTTTATCTTTCAAAAAAGACATTGGGAAAGCGACCGGTGTTGCGTACATCAGTAATTGAACAGCAAATCCAATCAATACGGTGAAATCGCGATATTTAGTTGTGAGAGAAGAAATTAAAATACCAAGCCCAAGTCCCATCCCTGCCATGATAAAAACAAGTAAAGGCAACAAGAACAAGTTCGGGCCAAATGAAACAAAAGATGTACCTGTGACCATATAAAAAATCATCACCACCAATAGCAAACCAAATTGAATGCCAAAACGAATGAGATTTGAAAGCACTACTGATAATGGAATCACTAAACGAGGAAAATA
>Ga0315906_10003478_pt1 | contig 20908 bp, 21 predicted proteins | sample LakEriMetagenome_4_FD_203526 | JGI IMG/M metagenome (GOLD analysis project Ga0315906, IMG submission 203526) | Freshwater fungal communities from buoy surface, Lake Erie, Ohio, United States - Buoy 2 MA122 | ecosystem: Environmental > Aquatic > Freshwater > Lake > Lake biofilm | place: USA...
CTTGGCCTCGTTACCGTGTTCTTTCACCTCGACCCTCGCCTCCAGTTTCCCGCCTGCGGCTTGGTCCAGTGTGAACAAAATCGCCTCCAGTTGTTGGCTGCGCTGGCGGGCCAAGGCGGTTTGAAAATAGAACATCAGCGCAGCACTTGCTACAGCACCCATCACCCCGGTCCAAGGCCAAAAAGCGGCAGCGGCAAGGGCAGGCAGCGCTGCACCTGCGAGCAACTTCAGCCAACGTGCGGGCAGGGCCAAACAACGTTCTGCCGGCCACCACAGACCGGTCGTCCAACGGGAAAGTGTGTCGAGTTTCATGTGGGGTGGTTGGCGTTGTGGTTCACGCCCAAGCCAGTGACCTGTGCCACGGCCTGAACCAGAACATGGGGCAAAAAGGGTTTGGACAACCAGGCCCGCACACCCGCATCTCTGCAGCGAGCCATCTTGTTCACATTGGCTTCTGTGGAAAACATGATGATGGGGACCTGTGACTGTCTGCTGTGTTGACGAACCTTCTCGACAAAGGTGGCGCCGTCCATGCGGGGCATGTTCAAGTCACTGAGGATGCAGGACACGCGTGGGCCATCCAGTTGTTTCAGTCCTGCTTCGCCGTTCTCTGCTTCAACCACCTGGTGCCCCGCACGCTCCAAAGCCATGCGTGCCACGGTGCGGAAGCTGGCAGAGTCATCGACGATGAGGACGAGGCTGAGTGTTTTCATCACCTGGGGTATCGGCTTGTGATCGACGCTCTTGAGGGCGGTGCATGCAAAACGCACATGACGCGGTCCGTGCGCGGTAAGCCTCAAGTTGCCATCGGTAAGTCCGAAAAACACGCTGAGAACCCGACCTTGCAGTTCATGCGCAGTTTCCAATGAACAAACCTTTAGATCCTCAGCACGCCAATACCATCCTGCCCTCTCAGCTGTGCGTTGGTTTGTTTGTTCACTTGGATTTAAAGTGGTCGCAGCACCCGTTTCCGTTTTCCAGTTTCAAGATCAAAAACCAAGACCAGATTGCCACCATACAGTCCTTGGGTTTGGAGCGGGTGCGTATTGCGCCCGAAAAGTCCGATGCGCAACCGCTGGCCGCGCCCACGGGCCCATCAGCCCCATCTGCGTCGTCAAACCCCACGGCGGCAACTCCACACGACATGAGGCCGGTGCTTCAAGCCAAGGCATCTCGGCTGGAGCGTTTACAAAGCCATCACCAACGCATGGCAGTGTGTGAGCAACAACTGCTGGCCAGTGCGAAAGTGGCGCAGTCCGTTAGCAAAAATTTGTTCTCCCGTCCAGGTGATGTGAAGCGGGATGTAGAGAAACTGGTCGACTCCATGGTGGATTCCATGCTGATGGATGCCGACATCGCCATTCATCTCATGGCCGATCGAGTCAAAGGCGAAATGGCCTACAACCATTCATTGAATGTCGCGGTGCTGTCCATGATTCTGGCGCGTGAGATGAAACTGCCGGCCGCCACCATCCGCGCCATTGGGCAGGGCGCCATGTTCCATGATGTGGGCGAGCACGACCTGCCGCCTCGCCTGGTCAATCCATCGACGCCCCTGACGCAGGCGGAGCTCAATGCTTACACGCAACATTGCATCAAAGGGGTGGACGCAGTGCAACGTTTGGCGCTGCCACATGAGGTCCTGTCCGTCATTGCCGAGCACCATGAAATGGCGGATGGCAGCGGTTATCCGCGCCGCTTGCGTGGCACCATGATGCAGCAATCCTCGAAGGTGGTGGCCATTGCAAACCGTTATGACGAATTGTGCAACCCGTCGATCACCGCCCAGGCTCGCACGCCGCACGAGGCCTTGTCGCTGATGTACAGCCAGCAACGCAACCAGTTCGACGCCGCTGGTTTGATGGTGTTTGTGCGCTGCGTGGGCATCTATCCGCCGGGCACACTCGTCGCGCTGAACAACGGGGCCATCGGCATGGTGACCTCGGTGAACAGCTCGAGGCCACTCAAACCCAGCGTACAGATTTATGACCCAAATGTGCCCAAGGACGAGGCCATCATCATCGACATGGAAAAAGAGTCCGATCTGGTCGTGGCACGCACCCTGCGCCCATCCGAACTGGATCCTGCTGCCAAAGCCTACCTGTCGCCTAAAAAACGCATGACCGTGTTTTTTGACGTTCAGCCGGTCAAACCGTGATCTGCATGGGGTGTGCAGCCAGCAGGGGCCCACACCCAAGCACGACAACCTGGTGTGTCGCCGCACCCACAATCGTGATGCACAGCCAACCCCAACGGCGCGTGCCAGAGGTGAAAAGCCCAGCTCCGTCGCTGTTCAACGCGGCTTGGTAGACGGATGCGATGGGTGCGCCGGGTCGCCGCGCTCGAACGATGTCGAGCGCGGGCAAGGCCAAAGGGGGCGCCAAAAGAAGCCGCGTTTGCGCGATGGAGGCGGGTTGCTGGCGATAACGCGAGCCAGAATGGCCCGACCGTGGCCATTCATCAGGCGGCGCCAGGCTTTGCGTGGGTATCCCCTGTCCCGGACCGCCGTAACCCTTTTGCATGAAATGCAGTGCATAGAAAAGTCAATTTCTGACCCATGTTCAGCAAGGCATTCGCCAGCGCAATGAAGGGACAGAGCTCACCCGAGGTGTCCAAAGTGGCTGGCACAAACCGGGTTGGTCTGATGCATGCGGTACGCCAGAGGATAGACGCCCAACGAGGGTTATTCGAATGCGTGTGCGTTTTGACTGAGGTCAGGCCCTGACCTCAGCGCTGGGTGTTCAGTACCTTGTCTACGACATGCCTGCGCAGGCGAAACGCATCTGGCATGCCCGACCCCAGCAGCGGCCGCAAATACAAGCGGTACAAATCGGTCACATCGGTGCCATTGTCGGCAATGAAATCGTCTTCCATCACGCGTGTTTTGCCGGCGACTTCTTCCAGTGGCAACAGCTCGTAGTCCACTGAATAGAAGCCCGTTCGCTTGATGGCCACCGAGCCACTGCGGTCGCCCCAAAGGGCGAACTGCACCGCCTTTTCACCAACTTCGCGGGCTTCGCGCTGGTCCACATCCGACACACATCCGATGAAGGAACGCTGCAAATAACCAAAGGTGTCGCCACGCACGCGTTTGATGCCGAGTTTGGATTTGATTTCTTCGCACAACAAATCCGCCAGCGCACCGGTGCCGGAGAGTTGCACATTGCCGTGGGCGTCGCGTTCGAGGTCCTGACTCAATTGAGCCAACATTGGACGGCCTTGGGCGTCGTGGATGCCCTCAGACACCGCCACCACGCAGCGGCCATATCGCTCATGGGTGGCTTTGACATCGCGCAAAAATTGTTCGATCGAGAAATTGCGCTCGGGCAGGTAAATGAGATGGGGGCCATCCTCCGGAAACTTTTTGCCCAAAGCGGAGGCCGCGGTCAAAAATCCCGCGTGGCGGCCCATCACCACGCCCACGTACACGCCAGGCAAAGAGGCGTTGTCGAGGTTGGCCCCGGCAAAGGCCTGGGCTACAAAACGCGCAGCCGAGGGGAAGCCTGGCGTGTGGTCGTTGCCCACCAGGTCGTTGTCGATGGTTTTTGGGATGTGGATGGCGCGCAGCGGGTAATTTGCTTTGTGTGCCTCGTCGCTCACGATACGGACGGTGTCCGACGAGTCGTTGCCGCCGATGTAAAAGAAGTGGCCGATGTCATGGGCTTTAAGCACCTTAAAAATCTCCTGGCAATAGGCCAGGTCGGGTTTGTCGCGCGTGGAGCCCAGCGCAGACGACGGTGTGTTGGCGACCAGCTCAAGGTTGTGGCTGGTTTCTTGCGTGAGGTCGGTGAAGTCTTCGTTGACGATGCCCCGCACGCCGTGCATGGCGCCATACACCCGCTCAATGCCGTGGTGGCGTCTGGCTTCGAGCACTACCCCTGCCAACGACTGGTTGATGACGGCGGTGGGGCCGCCGCCTTGGGCGACGAGGATTTTTTGTGCGGACATGAGGGGCTCCTGAGGTGGGGGCGAGCTGCAGTCTATCGCTGTGCTGGACTGTTTTTTTGCTTGCGGAGCTTTTGCCTTTGTTCGATGCACCGCGCCGGGAATTCGCCCCGGCAGGCGACCTACTTTCTTGCTGGTGCAAGAAAGTAGGCAAAGAAGCACCTGAACACCAGCCTATTGGAGCGGTGGTGGCCCAGCCACTTGTCCCGGTTGCTGCGGCTTGTTCGGTTAGTGGCAACAAGCATTCACGGTAACGTTAAAGGCTTGTTCTTCCAGCAGGAATGTTCCCCCTCGAACGTCATTCCCGCCTTCGCGGGAATGACGAAGAGAAGTACCCAACTGCCGCGTGAGATGATGTCTTGAAGAGACCAACCGAAAACGGCGCCCGAACGCCAGTGGCAACTGGCCGAATCCAGACCCCACGTCTGAGTTCCAGCACCAAATCACCTCTCCCCAAATAGGCTGGTGTTCAGGTGTTTTCTTGGTGACTTCTTTTGCACCAGCAAAAGAAGTTACTCGGCCGCCGGGCCGAACACCCGGCGCGGTGCATCAAATGCCAACCTGGCACCGAAAAACACAAGCACAAATCCGCAAGCTTTCGCAAATCGAAAGCTGCCTAGAATCCGCCCCCTTACCCGAGGTTCACCCATGTTCAAAAACGCATTGATTTACCGCATCACCGAATGGGACCGCAGCGCGCTGTCCAGCCTGGAGGACCGCTTGGCCGCAGGCCGTTTTGCCGAGTGTGGCGCGACACAGCCCGAGTCTGCAGGTTGGGTGCAACCCCGCGGTGAGAAACACAGCAGCTTGATGGAGAGCGTCGGTGGGCAGTTGATTCTTCAACTGTGTGTGGAACGCAAGGCGGTTCCCAGTTCGGTGATCAAAACCCAGCTTCAAGCCCGACTCGACAAAATTGAACAAGAAACCGGTCGCCGCCCCAAGGGCAAAATGGCCAAGGAACTGAAAGAAGAGATCGTTCAAGACCTGTTGCCACGGGCCTTTCCCAAACGCAGCAGCAACCTGGTGTGGATAGACCAGAAGGCGGGTCTGGTGGTCATTAATGCAGGCAGCGTCAAGAGCGGTGATCGCATCGTGACCCTGCTGGTACAGGCGCTGGGCGGGGGTGTCGTGCTGCGGCCCATCAACACGCAAATTTCTCCTGCAACTGCCATGGCCGAGTGGTTGAAGTCCAAAGAAGCGCCGCCGTTTTTCACCATCGACCGCGAGTGCGAGCTCAAACAACCCGACAGCGAAAAAGCCACCGTGCGTTATGCGCGGCACACCCTGGACATTGATGAAGTCGCCGAACACATCACCCAGGGCAAGTTGCCCACCCAACTGGCCATGACCTGGAACAGCCGCGTTTCCTTCGTGCTGAACGAGGCGCTGGTGATCAAAAAAATCAAGTTGCTCGACGTGGTGCTGGAGGGCAGCTCACCCGCCGGGAAAGACGATGGCGGTTTTGACGCCGACGTGGCCATCGCCACTGGTGAGCTTCGTTTGCTGCTGCCTGATTTGATTGACGCTTTGGGTGGCGAAATGCCCGATGCGGGGGCGGTGACGCTGGCAGCTGCTGCCTGAGGGTGTGGCCAGCGCATGAAATTTCCAGTGCACTGGCCAACTCGCTTCACTCCGGGGTGATGCCTGCCGCCGTCACCGCCTTGGCCCACTTGACGGTTTCTTTGGCGGTGAATGTGCCAAGTTCGGCCGGGGTGCTGGGTGTCAAACGGAAGCCTGAGGTGTTCAACTTGCTCTGAACGCCGGTGTCCTTCAGTGCTGCACGCACCCACTCGTTCATTTTCTTGACAACGGGCTCGGGTGTGCCGCTCGGCGCATACATGGCGAACCAGGAGTTCATCTCAAATCCGGGCACCACTGCAGACAGCGGCGCCACGCCCGGCAGCAGCGGATGCTCGGAGGCCGAGGTCACCGCCAGTGCTTTCAACTTACCCGCTTTGACCTGGGGTAAGGCATTGGCAATGTCGGCAAACACCATTTGAACCTGGTTGCCCAAAGCATCGGCCACAGCAGGCTGAACGCCTTTATAGGGCACGGCCACCATGCTGAGTTTGTTGTGCGTGACCAAGGCGTTGCCAGGAATCAGGCTGCCGCTGGAACCATGGCCCCAGGCCAGTTTGTCCGGGTTGGCTTTGGCATAAGCCACAAACTTCACTGCGTTGTCCACGGGCACCGAAGGGTGAACCAACATCACGAAAGGAATGTCGGAGAGCTGGGATACCGGCGTGAAGTCTTTGATCGGGTCATAGGGCAGCTTGCGGTACAGCGAGGCGTTGGCCGCGTGTGTGGTGCTGGTGGCCACCACGAAGGTGTAGCCATCGGGCGCGGCTTTGGCCGCCGCCGCGGTGCCAATGGTGCCGTTGGCACCGGCTTTGTTGTCCACCACGATGGTTTGGCCTGCCGACTTACCGATGTGTTCGGCCAACACGCGTGCCATCAGGTCAGTGGCGCTGCCAGCGGGAAAGGGCACGATGAAGGTAATGGGCCGGTTGGGGTAGTTCTGCGCTTGGACCGGCAGCATGGTCGTGGTGAGCAGAGTGATGCCGGTTGCGATCAGGGCGCGGCGGCGAAAGGTTTGAGTGGTCATGGTGTTGTCTCCAGTGGTCATGGTTATGGTCACGCATTCAACGTCAGCGGCTGGCAATCGACAAGAAGGTTTTCACTGTTTTTTCATTTTTTGTGGCCGTACAGGTCATTTGTTTTGTCAAGCCAGGCTTCGCGCACAGAAGAGTTTGTTCCAGGGCTGCACGGCTTGTGTGGGGTATGCCGTGGCGCTTAGAATCTACTTTACGTATACGTCAATTGAGGCCGCTGCACCGGCCCGCTCGGAGACCCCATGCCCCAGCTTGCTTCCCAACTCAGCGCCCGTTCTGACGAGTTCAAAGCCCATGCTGCCGCCATGCGGGCTTTGGTCGATGACCTCAACGCCAAACTCGCACGTATCGCTCTGGGCGGTGGTGACGCCGCCCGGGCTAAACATGTGGCACGGGGCAAGCTGTTGCCGCGCGATCGTGTGGAAATGCTGCTGGATCCAGACACGCCTTTCCTGGAAATCGCTCCCTTGGCTGCCTTGGGGATGTACCCCGACAAAGACGGCAGTGATTCAGCGCCTGGCGCGGGGGTGATTGCCGGCATCGGTCGCATCAATGGCGTGGAGTGCATGGTGGTGTGCAACGACGCCACCGTGAAGGGCGGCACCTACTTCCCCCTGACCGTGAAGAAACACCTGCGGGCGCAGGAGATCGCACAGGAAAACAACCTCCCGTGCATCTACCTGGTGGACAGCGGCGGTGCCAACCTGCCCAACCAGGACGAGGTCTTCCCTGACCGCGACCACTTTGGCCGCATCTTTTTCAACCAGGCCAACATGAGCGCCGCAGGCATTGCGCAGATCGCCGTGGTGATGGGCTCCTGCACGGCTGGCGGTGCTTATGTACCGGCCATGAGCGACGAGACCATCATCGTCAAAGACCAAGGCACTATTTTTCTCGGCGGGCCTCCTTTGGTGAAAGCGGCCACGGGCGAAGTGGTCACTTCAGAAGACCTGGGCGGTGGCGATGTCCACACCCGGCTTTCGGGCGTGGCCGACCACCTGGCCCATGACGACACCCATGCTTTGGCTTTGGCGCGTGCCGCCGTGGCAGGTTTGAATCGACGCAAAGATGTGGGTGTCGCCCTCAAAGCGCCACGCCCGCCGGCATTGGACGTGAACGAGTTGCATGGCGTGATCCCGCTGGATGCCCAGGGCAATCAAACCCGCAAGCCCTTTGATGTGCGCGAGGTCATTGCACGCATCGTGGATGGCTCGGAGTTTGAAGAGTTCAAAGCCCGCTACGGGGCCACTTTGGTTTGCGGTTTTGCCCATATTGAGGGCATGCCCGTGGGCATCGTGGCGAACAACGGTATTTTGTTCACCGAAAGCGCCAACAAAGGCGCCCATTTCGTTGAGCTGTGCTGCCAGCGCAAGATTCCTTTGGTGTTCTTGCAAAACATCACTGGCTTCATGGTGGGTCGTAAGGTTGAGAACGAAGGCATCGCGCGCGCGGGGGCCAAGATGGTCACGGCGGTTGCTTGCGCGGCGGTGCCGAAATTCACCGTCATCATCGGCGGCAGCTTCGGCGCAGGCAACTACGGCATGTGTGGTCGCGCCTACGGCCCGCGGTTTTTATGGATGTGGCCCAACGCGCGCATCAGCGTCATGGGTGGTGAACAAGCGGCCAGTGTGCTGGCCACCGTCAAACGTGATGGCATCGAAAGCAAAGGAGGCTCGTGGAGCGCCCAGGAAGAAGAGGCCTTTAAAGCGCCGATCCGCCAGCAGTACGAAACCCAAGGCCACCCTTATTACGCCAGTGCGCGTTTGTGGGACGACGGCGTGATCGACCCCGCCGATACGCGCCGCGTGTTGGCCCTGGGTTTGAGTGCGTCGCTGAATGCGCCTGTTCCTGAAACCCGGTTTGGAATTTTCCGCATGTGATGTACCATGTGTATGGTATCTGTTAATTGTACACATCATGCGCACCAACATTGACATTGACGACTCAACCCTTGAGGCCGCGATGCGTGCGGGCCCCTTTAAAACCAAGAAGGAGGCTGTCGAGGCGGGTTTGAAGTTGCTCGCCCGCCAAGCGGCTTACCGCGAAATCCTGAAGTGGGAAGGCAAGTTGCCGTGGGATGGCGACGATGACGCCGACTCTCGGGCGACGCCAGCACAAGCAGCGGCTGGGGCTGCGCAAGGGCATCCGACCAGACCCTACGTGAAGACGGTGAGCAAGCCGCGCGTGTCGCGCTCCAATGTGGCAGCAAAGAAGGGTTCCCATGGTCGTCGTTGACTCGGGTGTCTGGATTGATTTTTTCAACGGTGCCGACACCCCGCAAAAACACGCCTTGCGCGACTTGCTCACCCACGGCGAAGCCACCCTCGTGGTGCCGGACGTGGTGCTTTATGAAGTGCTGCGGGGTTTTCGCCACGAGCGCGACTATCTGCAAGCACGGAGTTTGATGCTGTCCATGGCCGTTGAGGACACTGGTAGCCAGGCGCTGGCGGAACAAGCCGCCCAGCACTACCGCAGCCTGCGCGCGGTGGGCATCACGGTGCGCAGCGCTCAGGATGTTCTGGTGGCCACCTTTTGCATCGCACGCGGTTATGCCTTGCTGCACCGGGACCGCGATTTCGATGCGTTTGAAGAATGGCGCGGGCTGCGCGCCTTGCGGCATTGAGATGAGTATGCATACGGTCTGCCATGGCTCGATTTTCGATATGGGTGGGGGTCGCCACCTATGAGAACCTCGTTGTGCGTCCTCGTTGTCTGGATGGCCTGCGCCAGCCCGGTGTTGGCCCAAGCGTTGAACGACCGCTTGGGTGAGCAAGTGGTGACAATCCCCTCAAGTGGTCTGACACAGTCGTCGCTGGAAATGACCCTCTTCAAACCCGAGGGGCCTGGGCCTTTTCCGGTGGTGGTGATCAACCACGGCCGCGCTCAGGGGCCCTCTCAGCTGCAGCCTCGTTACCGCCCCCTTGTGGCAACAAGAGAATTTTTGAAACGAGGGTATGTGGTGGCTGTTCCCATGCGGCAGGGCTTCAGCAAGTCTGGTGGCGTTGAGATCTCTGCCGGTTGCAATGTCTACAGCAATGGCGAGCAACAGGCCATCTCGGTGCGACGGGCCTTGAATTGGCTTGGGCAACAAAGCTGGGCTGATGTGTCGCGTAATGTCGTGATGGGACAGTCCCACGGCGGTTTGACCACCTTGGCTTATGGCATGGAGCCGCATCCCGGTACCAAGCTGCTGGTTAATTTTGCGGGTGGCCTCAAGCAAGAGGGCTGCACGTCCTGGGAGCACACCTTGATACGGGCCATCGGCGCCTATGGCGAAAAGACCAGTTTGCCCTCCTTGTGGTTTTACGGCAGCAATGACAGCTACTTCACACCCTTCGTTTACCAGGGTGCGTTTGAAAAGTATGTCAAGGCAGGGGGAAAGGCCGAGCTCATCGATTTTGGTGTCTTTGGCGGTGATTCCCACGCCATGTTTGGCTCTACAGCAGGGCTGCCGATTTGGCGCGACAAAGTTCTGGCCGCCATGCAAGAGCAGGGGCTGCCGGTACAGGTACTCGCTGAATTAGACGGCGTCCTTGACCTGCCCAAACCACCTGCAACGGGTTTTGCGAAAGTCAATGACATCGACAAGGTGCCGCTCTTCACTGACCAAGCCCGTGCGGCCTATACGCAATGGCTCAATCAACCGGAGCCCAGGGCATTTGCCATCGATCCTCAGTCCAAGGCGTATGGTTGGGCCGCGGCCGGTGACGGCCCTTACGCACGCGCCTTGTCCAATTGCCAACGCCACGCCAAGTCAACCTGTCGCCTCTACGCTGTTGACCAGGACGTGGTGTGGGCCGCCGAATGAAACAGCCAAAGGGCAGGGCAGCCACATGAAACACCTGATCGTCGAACCACGCGGGCACGTCAGTCACGTCTGGCTCAACCGCCCGGAGGTGCGTAATGCCTTCAATGAAGACGTCATCCAAGAGCTGACCGACGTCTTCACCCAACTCAGCCAAGACAACACCCTGCGCGCCGTGGTGCTGGGCGGCCACGGCAAAGCGTTTTGTGCTGGTGCCGACTTGGCCTGGATGCAAAAAATGGCCCACTACACCTGGGAGCAAAACCGGGCGGATGCGCAGGCCCTGGCCGACATGCTGTGGGCCATTTATCGATGCCCCGTGCCGGTGATCGGCCGGGTCCACGGCGACTGTTACGCGGGCGGTGTGGGCTTGGCGGCAGTGTGTGACGTGGTGGTCGCGGCCGATGCGGTGACCTTCTGTTTGAGCGAAGCCAAACTCGGCCTCTTGCCCGCCACCATCGGCCCCTATGTGGTGCGTGCTTTGGGTGAACAGGCGGCACGGCGTTACATGGTCACTGCAGAACGTTTCAGCGCAGCCCAGGCGTTGGCCATGGGTTTTGTTCACGAAATGGTGGCCGCAGACCAGCTCGACAGCAAAGTCGCCGACATCGTTGCCGCCGTGGTCGCCAACGGCCCCATGGCCTCGCGTGCCTGCAAGCGGCTGGTGCAAGATTTGAGCGGAGTCTCCATCACCGACGAATTACGCGCCAACACCGCCAAACGGATTGCCGACATACGCATCAGCAGCGAAGGCCAGGAAGGCGTGTTGTCCTTCCTGGGCAAACGGTCTGCGGCGTGGCTCACCCCATCAAGTTGAGTTTGACCATGGACACCATGTGGCAAGACATCGTCCAGTGGCTGCACAGCATGGGCCTGCATCTGAATCAACGCGCCGCAACCGAGGTGGGCGCAGCGGTGAGCGAAGGGGCTAGCGCCGTCGCCAGCCACCTCGACATGCCCAGCCTGCTGGCCCTGGCCGCAGCGCTGGGTTGGGCCAGTGGGTTTCGTTTGTATGCCGTGGTTTTTATCGTGGGCGGCTTGGGGGCGCTGGGCTGGATGGACCTGCCCTCCGGATTACACATGCTGCAACACCCCGCCATGCTCATTGCCAGTGGTTTGATGCTGCTGGTTGAATTCTTCGCGGACAAAATCCCGGGTGTCGATTCGCTCTGGGACATGGCGCACAGCGTGGTGCGAATTCCTGCCGGGGCCGCACTGGCCGCCGCCGTCTTCGGCGCGGACAACGCCACCATGGCGGCAGTGGCGGCCTTGATGGGCGGCACGCTGGCTGTGAGCAGCCAAGCCGCCAAAACCACCACACGCGCGGCCATCAACACCTCACCGGAACCTTTCTCCAACATGGCGGCCAGCTTGCTTGAAGACGGCCTCGTGGTGGCGGCGGTGTGGTTGGCCACCCAACATCCTGTGGTGTTTGGTGTGCTGCTGGTCCTTGTGGTGATCTTGATGGCGGTGGTGACCTGGATGTTGTTCAAGTTTTTGCGCGCCGTCATCGGGCGATTGCGCCGATGGTTGACGGGCGCATCCAGTTCGAGTGTTTCGGTATGAATGCGAGCCGTGGACGCTTGTTGGCGAAGAGGGGCGAAATGCCGTCCTACCTCTGTGAACATCTTGTGTCAGGAATCAAAGAAGGAGTCTGGACCATGCCACTCAAACCTTTCGTCCGTCGGGTCGCTTCGGCCATCAGCTGCCTTGTGATGGTTTGCGCGCAGGCGCAAACGCCCACAGCAGTCTCTGATTTCAGCAGCGGGCCCGGCAATGGCGTTTACAGCTTTCGCAGCACCACACCGGCGACCATCGTCGATTTGATGCAAAGCAGCCGCCCGCGCCCCGCCGCGACGGCGCAAGGCGAGTTGTTTTTGCCGTCTTTCTCGTCGCCCTCGGCTCGGGCGCCCGCCGTGGTGCTTGTGCACGGCTCGGGTGGTGTGTATCCGGAGCTGGGCAGTTACTGGGCCAAGCTGCTCAATGAACAAGGTTGGGCGGTGCTGGTGATGGACGTTTTTTCTCCGCGAGGCGTCAAGTCCACGGGTGAGGACCAAAGCCAGGTGCCCTTTGCTGCCGACACCGCCGACGCTTTTGCCGCCCTTGCCCTGTTGGCCAGCCATCCGCGCATCGACCCCAAACGCATCGCGGTGATGGGCTTCTCGCGCGGCGGGATCACAGCCATTCGCAGTGCGGTGCAAAAAATCATCCAGGGGTCTGCCCCGTCGGGCTTGCGTTTCGCCGCCCACGTGGCTCTTTACAGTGGCGGTTGCAGCGGGTCTTTGTCGGTGGCGGCCCGGCCCGGGGCATTTGGCCCGTCGCCACTGCTGTTCATTCACGGGGATGCCGACGACTACACCTACCTCAGCGATTGCCGTGACTATGCGGCGCGCATCAATGCGGCTGGCACGCCCACCGAGGTCGTGGCCATCGCCGGTGCCCGGCACAAGTTCGATGTGGACGACCCACGGCGTATCCAGGCCCGCACCCTGCCTAAAGTGAAAGAAGGCTGCCCCATCGAATTCGACGTGATCGACATGGCCTGGCGCGACCGCCGCAGCGGCGACAAGTTGTCCAGCGAGCAATCCCAATCCTTGGGCAAAGAACTGTGCGCCGACAAAGGTGCCACCCTGGAAGGCAATGCCCAAGCCCGCGAGGTCGCGGGAAAAGCCGCAGTCGATTTTTTCAAGAAAACGCTCAACCCTTGAGACTGGAGCACCCGATGGTCAAGAAGATCCTGCTAGCGAACAGAGGCGAGCAGCCGCCAAGCGGCGCAGCGGCGAAGTCAAATTGCATGGCCTGCGCAGGCATTCCCACACTGGGAGCCGATCATGTTTAAGAAGATCCTGATCGCGAACAGAGGAGAGATCGCTTGCCGAGTTGCCGCGACGGCGCGTCGCCTGGGTATCCGCACCGTTGCGGTTTACTCCGATGCCGATGCCCAGGCCGCCCACGTGCGCGCTTGCGACGAAGCCGTTCACATTGGTGGCTCTTCTCCCAAAGACAGCTACCTCAAGGCCGACGCCATCCTGGCCGCCGCCAAAGCAACGGGCGCGCAAGCCGTGCACCCTGGTTACGGCTTCCTGAGCGAAAACGAAGACTTCGCGCAAGCCTGTTTTGATGCAGGCATCGCCTTCATCGGCCCACCCCCCAGCGCGATCAAGGCCATGGGCCTCAAAGCAGAAAGCAAACGCCTCATGGGCGCGGCTGGTGTGCCACTGGTGCCCGGTTACCACGGTGCCGACCAAGACCCCGCGCTCTTGCAGCGCGAGGCCGATCGCATCGGTTATCCCGTGCTCATCAAAGCCAGCGCGGGTGGTGGCGGCAAAGGCATGCGCATCGTGAACAGCGCGCCAGAATTCGCAGCCGCACTGGCTTCGTGCCAACGCGAAGCCATCAACAGTTTTGGCGATGACGCGGTGTTGATTGAACGTTACGTCACCCGCCCACGCCACATTGAAATCCAGGTGTTTGGCGACACCCAAGGCGATGTGGTCTACCTCTTTGAGCGTGACTGCTCCGTGCAGCGCCGCCACCAAAAAGTGCTGGAAGAAGCGCCGGCTCCCGGCATGAGCGAAGAGCGCCGCCGCGAGATGGGCGCCGCAGCTGTGGCTGCCGCCAAAGCGGTTGGGTACGTTGGCGCCGGCACGGTGGAGTTCATTGCGGAGCCGCAAGCAGATGGTGATTTGCGTTTCTATTTCATGGAAATGAACACCCGATTGCAAGTGGAGCACCCCGTCACCGAAGCCATCACTGGCCTTGATTTGGTGGAGTGGCAACTGCGTGTGGCCGCAGGCCAGCCCTTGCCCTTGAAGCAGGACCAGTTGCGCATTCACGGCCACGCCATTGAGGCCCGCATTTGCGCTGAGAACCCCGACGCGCAGTTTTTGCCCGCCACCGGCACGCTCGATGTGTTCCGCACGCCGCCGTGTTCGCGTTTTGAGCGCTCTGATCTTGCAACGAATGTTCGTGTGGACGCTGGCGTGCGCGAAGGCGATGCCATCTCGCCCTACTACGACTCCATGATCGCCAAACTCATCGTCTGGGGCGCCGACCGCGAACAAGCCCTGGCGCGCATGCAAGCTGCACTGGCCCAAACCCACATCGTTGGCCTGCACACCAATGTGGCTTTCCTGGGCCGTGTGGTGCAAAGCAAGGCCTTCTCCACCGCCGACCTCGACACCGCTTTGATTGAACGTGAACGAGCAGCATTGTTCAATGCGCCCGCCTTGGCCTTGCCGCTGGCCGCTGCGGCGGTGGTGGCGCACAAGCTGCGTGATGAAGCCGCGCAACAAACCAACGACCCCTGGTCACGCCGCGACGGCTGGCGCATGCAAGGCGGTGCGCAGCGGCGCTTGCATCTGAACTGGCAGGGGCAGAACGAGGTGGTGACTTTGGAGCGCACCCACGATGGTTTGACCCTGCTCGGCGCAGCGGGCGAACGCTGGCCCTTGAGTTTCACCGCGTTGAATGCCGATGTGTTCGATGTGCAGCTCGGCCCCAATCGCCAAACACTCACCGTCTATGCCCAGGGCGAGCGCTACACCGTCTTTGGCCTGGAGGCTCAAGCCACCGTCACGGAATTCGACCCCATCGCCCATGCCGGCGAGGGCGTGTCTGAGGGCGGTCGTCTCACCGCCCCCATGCCCGGCAAACTCATCGCCTTCTTGGCCCAGCCTGGCCAGGAGGTCAAACAAGGCCAGCCCCTGGCCGTGATGGAGGCCATGAAAATGGAGCACACCATCACCGCCCCCCGCGATGGCCTGGTGGCCGAGTTGCTTTACGCGGTGGGGGATCAAGTCAGTGAAGGCGAAGAGCTGCTCAAACTCTCCGCCGCCCAAGCAGTTTGATCGGAGTCCACCATGTTGCCCACCCAAGTCACCCTCGTCGACGTTGGCCCCCGCGACGGTCTGCAAAACGAAAAACAACCCGTCAGCAGCGAACACAAAATTGAACTCGTTCACCGCCTGCAAGCGGCGGGATTGAAAGAGATTGAAGTCACCAGTTACGTCAGCCCCAAATGGGTGCCGCAAATGGCGGACAACGCCGTGGTGATGGCAGGAGTCCAGCGCCAAACCGGCGTGCGTTACTCGGTGCTCACGCCCAATATGAAAGGCTTCGAGGCTGCCACCGCCAACAGCCAAATCAAACCCGACGAGATCGTCGTCTTCGCCGCCGCCAGCGAAGCCTTCAGCCAGCGCAACATCAACTGCAGCATAGAAGAAAGCATTGAACGCTTTCGCCCCGTGGTGGCGGCTGCACATGCCCAAGGCATCAAGGTGCGCGCCGCTATTTCTTGCGCGGTGGGCTGCCCCTACCAAGGCGAGGTCAGCCCCGATGAAGTGGAACGTGTGGCCCGTTTGATGAAGGACATTCAAGTGGACCACTGCGGCGTGGCCGACACCATCGGCGTCGGCACCCCACGCAAAGTGCAAGCCGCCATGGAGCGTGCCCTGAAGCACTTCCCGTTGAACGAAGTCAGCGGCCATTTCCACGACACCTACGGCCAGGCCTTGGCCAACGTGTATGCCTGCCTGCAAATGGGCATCCACATTTTCGACGCCAGCGTGGCGGGCCTGGGCGGCTGCCCCTACGCCAAAGGTGCCACCGGCAACGTGGGCACCGAGGATGTGCTCTTCATGCTCAACGGGCTGGGCATCGAAACCGGTGTGGACATCGACAAGCTGGTGGACGCGGCTGCCTTCATCTCCGAGGCGCTGGGGCGTAAGCCGGTGTCGCGGGTGGGGAATGCGTTGTTGGCGAAGAGGGTAAGTTGAATGCGTCCAAAAGTTTTTTGGCGATAGTCATTGACGCTGTAAGCCTTTTGCATCAGAGAACGTGCCCAAGGGCAGGTGACACCCAAGACTGCTAAGTCAGACCACTCAAAATTCAGTGCTCTTGCAACTTAGCTATGCACGCGGCGCATCCACTCAACGGGCGCAGCTACCGAATACGTTTCGTTCTGCTTGCGTCGTGCGTACTGAATCAAGGCACCCTTGGCGGTAACTGTAAAGACATCGCGAGCGAATCCGTCGTCCTCGCCCGGCTCTTCGTCAAGAGATTTACTCAGGAGACCCAACTTCACCAACTCACGCAACCACTTGGAAAAAGTGCTCTTCTCAAAGGGAACCGTACTGTTTTGGTTAAAGGAACTGTAATCCCCTGCGCCAAATGTGCCTTCAAATTGTTGGCTCATGGCAATGTCAAGCACGGCCCAAGCATTGGGTGAAATGCGACTTGACAGTGCCTGATAGCGTTCAATCGTAGCTTTCTGGAGCCATTTTTCGAACTTGGCGTGTTTCTTTTCCTTTACTCGCAATGGCTGTCCAGAAGTGGCGCAGTACTCACAGAACTCGTCCGCTAGGGCAAGCAAGTCTCGGAGATTCGAGTTCACCAACCTGTACAGATACTTCAGGTCTTCCATATCAATTGGAAGCTCTTCCTCTGCCTTCTCCGGCTCCGTAGAGAATTCGGTTAAACGTGCTCGAATCAACGATGGAATATTCGAGGGGTGAAGGTTCGCCACGTTGATGACCGGGGTACTCAGGAAGGCCGTCAACCTTTGTGAAGCGGCAAGGCTATGAATCACTCCGTTTGCTCCGCAGAAGACCCACCTCAATCCATTCAACGTGAAGAGCTTGTCTCTCAGGGTTTCGAGCATCCGCCGCGCTGCAACTCCCGTCTCAAGCAGTTCGATGTTGTCAATAACGCAAACGACCCCGCCATTTCCTTGAACAGCAAAAATCTGATCCAGCCACTGTCGGATCATTGCGTCAAAACCACTCTGAACAAATCCCTGGGACTGATTGACTTGACTGTTCGTGCTCAATTCTCCTTTGCCCGTGATTTGAGCCGCACCGGGCAAACCGAAGGAGAACCCACCACCACCCTTGGTGTTCAAATGCTCCACCATCGGTGAATTCAGCCAAGCGTTGAGGTGGGGAAGTGAAAGGCCTTTAGGCAGTTCGAAATCGTGCAGGTGCGACGCATAACTCAGAAGTGTTTGGGCTACACCCTGGAAAACTTCCGTACAGAACTGATCTACATTCCCGTCCTTCTTTAGCTGAAAAGATGTCAACGAAGGGATTAATAGCTGGGGTGTTTCACCGACCAAATACGCCTGAAAACACTGAAACGCGGCGACATTTACAAGACTTGTTTTCCCAACCCCAACATGACCATCGAGGCAAGTAATCTTGCCATGCTTGTGCAGACGTTGCTTGACTAGGTGAATGTCATCATCACGTCCAATGAGCAAGCGCTGCCCTCGTTCGTCTGGTCGTAACGCATGAACCAAGAACGGGTTTTCGGTCAGCCCAATAGCAGCATACGGATCGAGCCCAAGCTTCATGATTTTTTCTCCACAAAAGGGCAGTCTTATATCGGCTGGCTACTCTAACGCCTTCGGGCGCTCCAAAAACCCCGCCCCCACAAACGTCCGAGCAGCATTGCCCCGCTCCACACCATGGTGTTGCAACCACCGCTGTTGCCGTGCCAACGTGGCGGCATCACTTTCCAGCGCCGCCAGTTTGTGGGCGAGCAAGGCGCGGGCGAGGCGTTTGTTGGCGTGTTGGCTGCGTTCGGTTTGCACTTTCACACTCAAGCCGCTGGGCACGTGCGTGGCCCGCACCGCTGAATCGGTCTTGTTGACGTGCTGGCCGCCCGGGCCGCTGGCGCGAAGGGTTTCGTAGCGGATGTCTTTGTCCTGCAGGCGCAGTGGGCTGGCGTTGCCGGTGGCTGACGGTGCATCGGTTTCAAACACCTCCGCACCGATGAACCAGTTCTTGCGTCGGTGGCCCGGTCGGTAAGGGCTGGGACAAATCCACAAGACGCTGCCGCACCAACGCAGGGCGATGGCCGCCGCTTGGTCGCCTTCCAAGGCCAGCAGCACCGACCGCAAATTGCCCGCCACTTCGCTGGCGGTTTGTTCCAGCAACTGTGTTTGAACGCCCGCACCTTCGCACTCGCGTTGCAACTTCACCAGCGCCAAACGAACCGCACGACAACATTCTTCAGGCCCTGTGTTGGCCGTGAGTTGAAGCAGCATCATTCGCAGCACTCCCCACGTGTTTTGTAGGTCAACACCGGCCGGGTGCGCGCCAGCACCTCGATCAGCCTCGCCCCTTCCAGTGCCTGTACCACACTATCGATGCTCTTGTAGGCCTGCGGCGCTTCTTCGTAGATGAGTTGGCGGTCGTTGCAAATCACCCGGCTGCCCAGGGCGGTGCGCCCCATTTGCGTGGGTGTCATCAACTTGAACAGGCGGTCTTTGCAGGCGGAACGAATCCACTTGCGACCGGCCCCATGGGCGAGTGACAACAAGGTGTCGTGGCACAAGCGGGTGGGGCGCACCAGGTAGCTGAAGTCGCCGCGCGAGCCTGGGATGAGCACCGGTCCGGCGTCCGACGGCGTGGCGCCTTTGCGGTGCAACCAGCCCGATTGGCCGTGGATGTCGGCTCGGGCCACAAAATTGTGGTGCACGTCCAGCACCCGTTGCCCTTGTGCGCGCACATGGCCCAGCAGCCGCTGCGCCACAAGTGCGCGGTTGCACTGTGCGTAACGCAAGGCGGCGTCGTGCTGCGCGAGGTAGTCGCTTGCCGCAGGCGTGCCGGCCTCCAAGCCGTGATGGCCGAAGGCATCGACATGCGCGCGCAGCACACGTTCACCCAAACCCCGCGACCCCGTGTGCACCAACAATTGCAGGCAGCGCACATTGATGCCCAGCGCCTCCAAAGCGGTGGCGTCAAACACCGTGTCCACTTGCTGAAACTCGGCGAAGTGGTTACCGCCACCGATGGTGCCCAGCGAGGTGTCGTGGTCGCCGGGCAGCACGCCCCATGTGGCCATGGCCTCGGCGCGGGCCACATCGTCGTCCATGGGGCCATCAATGTTGCCGACGCGCTTTTCCAGCTTGTCGAGTTTGATGGCGCTGGCTTTCAAGTCCGTCTGCCACAGCGCCATGCCGCAGCCGATGTCGTTGCCGACCAGGGCCGGATAAAAACGCTGTACCGAGAAAAATGCCGCCCCGACGGGGTAGCCGCGCCCGGGATGCAGATCGGGCATGCCTGCCACGCGCTGCATGCCCTCCAGTTTTGAGGTGGTGATCAGCTGCGCGGTGGCAGCGTCTTCCATCCACGTGGAATCGGAGGCCACCACGCAGGCGCGCTCCGACAAAGTTTGAACAAAATTGCCCATAAAAATCCAGATTCAAAAATGAGTTGAAACCGGACCAGGACAGAACGCTCGCGCACGCCACAGCACACCACCAACGTCATGGCGTTGGCGGAGCACCGAGGGGCGCGAAGCAGAGAAGGGGGGCTTGAGGAAACGCTGAACAAGTCCCTCGCAGCGCGCGCACCCTCGAATTCGGGCGGTCTGCGGCGTTGAAAATGCTCGCAATACCTTCGGGTATTGCTGCGCTTTTCGCCTAGCAGCCCATCCCGATTCGAGGTGCCCGCATCTGCGGGGACTTATTCAGCGTTTCCTGAAATCAAAGCCCCGCCACCGCTGACCTGGCCCACAGGGAGGTCGTGTTCTTTTGCATGTTGAACTCCTGTTGAGTGGTTAAGGGGGTGGGGATCGCAGTGCTCAAAGGCTCTCAAGAAAACGCCGGGCCGTTCCCAAGATTTCTTGACCCCCTCGGGGGGCCTGGCGCAAAGCGACAGGTCTGGGGGTGGTCATACAAGCCCCAGGCCAATCTGCGAGGCACGAACTGTAGCCGGGTCGTGCGATAAATGGAAATGCGGCAGGCCACAATTGATGCCTTTTGGCGACACCATGAACCGACTGAACGTCCTCTTTGTTTGCAGCCGCAACCAGTGGCGCAGTCCCACCGCCGAGCAGGTGTTCCGCAGGCACCCGGCGTTGAATGTGCGTTCGGGTGGCACAAGCCTCAACGCACGGCACACGGTGTCGGGCCAAGACATTCAATGGGCCGATGTGATCTAGCCCGGATACTTCACCGGGGACGCGCCCGAGTGGGCTGTGATGCGGTGCGCTGGCAAGGCGCGACGACGCTGCGGGCTCGTGCCCGCAAGGAGGAGCAACGCGGCCAGCGTGCCGCAGCGCAGCCCACTCGGGTGTGTAGCGCTCGGTACAAATTGGACTTGGCACTCGAAGCCGAGAAGGTGCGCATTGATGAGGTGTAGCGGGGCATAGCAGAGCGACCTGGTGAAATATCCGGGCTAGGTGATGGAGCAAAAACACAAATCCCGGCTGGTGGCCGAATTCACGAGCATGCTGCTCGGCAAGCCGGTCCATGTGCTCGACATTCCCGACGAGTACCGCTACATGGATGCGGAGCTGGTGGAGATGCTGGAAATCGCGGTCAGTGGTGCGCTTCAATTGGATTGAGCGGCAGGTCCAACGGGCCCGGCACTTGTTGGCGGAATACAAGGCGGCGTTTCTGAAGGTGATCGACGCCCTGGAAGAACGAGGCCTGTTGGAATCTCGCGAACTGCAACAGATGCTGCAAGCACAGGGCTTGCCAATTCAGTTGCCGACCGATGATGCGGACCATTTGCGGGCGTTCAGTCAGATGGGCGTT
>Ga0315906_10003482_pt1 | contig 20892 bp, 20 predicted proteins | sample LakEriMetagenome_4_FD_203526 | JGI IMG/M metagenome (GOLD analysis project Ga0315906, IMG submission 203526) | Freshwater fungal communities from buoy surface, Lake Erie, Ohio, United States - Buoy 2 MA122 | ecosystem: Environmental > Aquatic > Freshwater > Lake > Lake biofilm | place: USA...
AGAGTTATTGCCCGACCATTTACGGGCTCCTCCGGCGCTTTCAAACGTACAGCTAACCGTAAAGATTATTCCGTTTTACCCCCGGGAGATACGCTATTGGATAAGGTAAAAGCATCTGGATTGCCCGTTGGAGCAGTGGGGAAGATCTACGATATCTTTGCAGGACAGGGTGTTACAGAAAGTCTCAAAACGGCGGATAATAATGAGGGTATAGATAAAACAATCGAGTTGATGAGGCGCCAGAAAGGCGGACTTATATTTACCAATCTCGTCGATTTTGATATGCTTTTTGGCCATCGAAGAGATCCTCAGGGTTATGCTAGTTGCCTTATGGAGTTCGACGCACGACTTCCTGAAATTCTATCGGCCTTAAAGCCAGGGGATCTCTTTATACTAACAGCAGACCACGGAAACGACCCTACCTTTCGCGGCACCGACCACACCCGGGAGTATGTTCCCATTGTGGTTGCAGGTAGTATTGTTGCATCCGGTGCTAGCCTTGGCACGCGCAGTACTTTTGCCGATATAGCCGCCACCGCCGCAGCTCATCTCGGCATTTCATCCACTTTATACGGTACCAGTTTTTATGCCGATATCACAGCCTGAAGATCTTATTTCCGCCGGAACCTTGCTCGAAGAGGCCGTAGCCATTTTGGGTGAACCCGTACGCGGCAGAAATGCTCGAACTGCATTGATTCTTGGTTCTGGCCTTGGATTTTTCGCCGATAATCTGAGCGATAGGGTAGTGTTGCCATATACAGAAATTCCGGGTTTCCCGGTGCCGCGTGTTAGCGGTCATGCCGGTCAATTGGTGTTTGGCCGAATGGGCTCAACGGATTTGGTTGTAATGCAGGGCAGGGGACATGTATACGAAGGATTTAGCCTTCAGCAACTGGCACATCCGGTTCGTGTGTTGAAATCTCTGGGAATTGAGCGCCTGCTTATAACCAATGCGGCAGGATCGGTAAATAAAACCTACGAACCCGGGGACTTAATGGCTTTATCGGACCATATCAATATGGTAATGCGCAATGCCCTTATCGGTCCAAATAATGATAGCATGGGTACCCGTTTTCCTGATGCTGCCCGTTTGTACTCTCCAACGTTATTGCAAAAGGCACAAGCGTTCGCCCAAAGTGAAGGCTGGAAACTGCATGAGGGAACGTATATGTTTCTTACGGGACCTTGTTACGAAACGCCTGCAGAAATACGAATGGCACGAAGTATGGGCGCAGATGTAGTTGGAATGTCGACGTTTCCTGAAGCTCTTGTGGCAGGGCACGCCGGAATGGAGGTATTTGCCTTGTCGTACGTATCCAATTATGGTGCGGGTGTAAAACCCGAAAAAATAGATCACAGTCAGGTTACCAATATGAATCCGGTAACGAGAACCAGAATTCTTCGGTTGCTCGGACATCTCGTTGAAAGCACAGAATAGCACAAAAGATGCAGGTAAAGAATATAGAAGAGGCACGATCCTACATTCGTGCGAAAACAAATAAACCGGCCGAGATTGGTTTAATTTTAGGTTCCGGATTGGGAAGTCTGGCTGATGAAATCGAGAATGCAGTTCGGCTGGATTATGCGGACATTCCACACTTTCCCGTGTCTACCGTGCACGGTCACAAGGGACAGCTTGTAATAGGCGAGTTGGAGGGAGCAAATGTAGTTGCTATGCAAGGCCGATTCCATTTTTATGAAGGCTATAGCATGGAATCGCTGGTGTTTCCGGTGCGTGTAATGAAATCGTTGGGTGTGAATACCCTGATTGTTACCAATGCCTGCGGCTCTCTCAAGGCCTCTATGCCTCCGGGCTCGCTCATGCTAATAGAAGATCACATTAATTTTACCGGAGACAATCCGTTGATAGGCCCCAATGAAGATACAATTGGCCCTCGCTTTCCTGATATGTCTGAAGCGTATGATCGCAGGCTTATGGACGTGGCCGAAGAAGTGGCGACAGGAATGGAGCTAAGTTTGTTTCGCGGAGTGTATACTGCAGTGAGTGGTCCGTATTATTGTTCCAAGGCGGAATTGCATATGATACGTGGCTTTGGCAGTGATGCTATTGGAATGTCTACCGTGCCGGAGGTAATTGCTGCCTCGCACGCAGGTCTGCGCGTACTCGGTATCTCCTGCATTACCGACTTGGCTGTTCCTGAGACGCTGGGCGGAATTCATCATGAGGAAGTGATTCGGGTGGCCGGTCTAACTCGTCCGCGCTTCGAAAAGCTAGTTAAAGGAATTTTACAACGATTGCATTAATCTTAACCAGGAGCGAAGGCGATGAGGATGTACGACTTGATCCGCAAGAAGCGCGACGGCGGAGCATTGAATGAAGCGGAAATAGCTTTTATTTCGGATGGGTTTTTATCTGGAGACATCCCAGACTATCAGATGTCGGCATTAATGATGGCCATTTATTTCCGCGGAATGAATGACCGGGAAACGTTTGCTTTGGCCAAGCAGACAGTACATTCGGGAGAGGTTATTGACCTTAGCAAAATACCCGGAATTAAAGTTGATAAACACAGCAGCGGGGGAGTTGGAGATAAGATTTCACTGGTTCTAGCTCCATTGGTAGCGGCTTGTGGGATTCCTGTTCCTAAGTTGTCTGGCCGAGGCCTCGGACATACCGGAGGAACACTGGATAAACTTGAGTCTATACCTGGATTTCGCACTGATTTAAAAATGAGTGAGTTCATCCAGCAGGTAAAGTCAACTGGCCTTGCTATCGCAGGCCAAACGGCAACAATTGTTCCCCTGGATAAGGCTATGTATGCCCTAAGGGATCTGACAGCTACGGTAGAAAACCAATCCCTTATTGCGGCAAGTATTATCAGCAAAAAGATAGCGGGGGGTGCCGATAAGATTTTACTTGATGTGAAATGCGGTTCGGGTTCATTTATTAAATCGGAAGAAGAGGCTATTTCGCTGGCGAGAAAACTTGTTACCCTGGGACATGATCTGGGTAAAGAAACCATGGCTTTGGTTACTTCCATGGATGAGCCTCTGGGCTATACGATTGGCAATGCTCTTGAGGTGCGTGAATCTATCGAAATTCTCCAGGGACGTGGTCCGTCTGATGTCTTGGAAGTCTCAATGGAGTTGGGCAAGCGCATGCTTATTATGGGCGAAAAGGCTCAAAATATGGAGGAGGCGGGAGAAACACTTACTGCAGCGCTGCGAAGTGGCAGGGCGTTAGATAAAATGCGGGAGTGGATACTCGCACAGGGAGGAAATACGGAGGTAATAGAGAATCTTTCGTTGTTGCCTCTGGCGCCAAGATCGGTCGAAGGTAAAGGTACGACGGACGGTTATGTTACGGCGATTAATGCGGAAATGATGGGGCAGGCAGCTATGGTTGCCGGAGCCGGCCGCAGGCTTAAGACAGACCGCATTGATATGGGCGCGGGAATAGTGCTCAAGAAAAAAATTGGCGACCGATTACAACAGGGAGAAGTTCTTTTTGAAATATTCGGCAGCGATGAAGCCAATAATGCAAGGGCTCTTGAAATAGCCTTGGCAGCGGTGCAAGTAGAATCAGCGCCCCGAAAGAAGAAAGATCAGATTATCGCTGAGATTCGCTGAATTAAAGCGTTATAAAGCAGTCTTTTGAGCGATCGAGAAACACTTTCTGAGTTTTGCCGTGCATAACCATCTTCTGAGCTCTGCGAATAAAATCGTCCTTTGAGCAAGGTCGAAGGGGAGATTTTATTGAATGCTAATCACTGCGGGAAAGCCTTCGGAATGCCGAAAGCAAGGCGCTGCAAAAAAAAACGCCCCTTCGACAAGCTCAGGGGACGTTTTCTTTTAAAGTAAGTTTTTCTAACGGGATACGCTTTCTCTCAGAAGGCAATTTCACTCAGATTACCTATTCTCTCGGGAAATGTTTTCTTTCAGGAAATGTTTTCGATACTATTTCAATTGGTTCAGTTAGATCCCGACCGGATGCCAGGTAGTTTTCGTTTCCTGGCAGTCGAGAATATAATAGGGATTAGCACCATCGGCAACCGCCCAGTCGGCACGGTACCAAGTATAGGAGCGCTTTATGTTTCTAACTGCGTTCTCGCGGATTTTGTTTTCCTGAGCTTTGTCGTTGCGCGCGTAAATGATAGCATTTACATCCATGTGGCTGCTGTAGTGCCCGATTAATTCAGATGCTTTACCGGTAAGAATATTAACAACTCCGCCCGGAACGTCGGAAGAGTTGAGTACTTCCGCAAAGCTAATAGCATTGAGTGGTTGCTTTTCTGAGGCCGATACAATGATAGTATTTCCACCACAGATAACCGGTGCAATAATCGAGACCAAGCCCAACAATCCTTTATCATCGGGAGCAATAGCTGTAACCACTCCGGTGGGCTCGAGCATGGAGAAGTTAAAGTGCGAAGAGCTTACCGGATTTACGGAGCTAAACACCTGCTGAAATTTATCCGCCCAACCGGCATAATAAATAAGCCTATCTATAGAATCTAAAATATCTTTCTCAGCAACTTTGGCGCTTGTGCCTAGGGCAACCTGTTCTTCAATAAACTGCGTTTTTCGCCCTTCGAGCATCTCGGCAATGCGGTAAAGTATTTGAGAGCGATTAAAGGCACTTACCATCGACCAGGATTCGAAGGCCTTGCGGGCAACAACAACAGCCTCCCGAAAGTCTTTTCTAGAACTGAAGCAGATATTGGCCACATGTTCGCCTCCAGGTCCATCTACACGCAGGAAGCGGCCTGATTCCGTGCGGGGGAACTTCCCTCCGATATAAATTTTATACGTCTTCTGAACAGGAAGTCTTTCCGGTGCAGATTCTTTGGTCTTGCCATTTGAGTTTGCCTTCGTCGAGGCCTGTATTCTTGCGCTTGCCATCGTTATTCTTTATTAATGGATGGATTAAATACTTAAGTAAGGTTTTAGTCCGTGCATTCCGCCTTCTCTGCCAATGCCCGATTCCTTGTATCCACCGAAGGGTGAGCCCGGATCGAATTTATTGTAGGTATTCGCCCATACTACGCCGGCCCGCATAGCGCCGCTCATTTTGAAGATCTTAGAGCCTTTATCGGTCCAGATTCCCGCGGAAAGTCCGTACGGAGTATTGTTAGCTTTTTCAATAGCCTCATTTACTGTTCGGAAGGTTTGAACTGCCAATACGGGTCCAAATATCTCTTCCTGAACGATACGATTCGATTGCGATGCGTTGAGGAATAGGGTAGGACGACACCAGAAGCCTTTACCTGGAAGAGAACACTTGCTTTCGTAGAATTCTGCGCCTTCCTCTTTTCCAAGAGCGATATATTTCTTAATGGTAGTAAGCTGAGCCTTGGAGTTAATAGCGCCCACATCGGTGTTTTTATCCAGTGGATCGCCAACAATCAGCGTTTCCATACGGTCTTTCAGTTTGCGAACAACCACATCGTGAACCGATTCCTGAATAAGAAGGCGTGAGCCGGCGCAACATACATGGCCCTGATTAAAATAAATTCCATTGATAATGCCTTCAACCGCCTGATCCAGAGGGGCATCGTCGAAGATTATATTTGCGGCCTTACCACCAAGTTCCAGGGTAACTTTTTTGGATGAACCCGAAACGGCCTTTTGGATGATTTTTCCGACTTCCGTTGATCCCGTAAATGCAATTTTGTCTATATCGGGATGGTTCACTATTGCTGCACCGGTAGCTCCGGCTCCCGTTATGATATTTACTACTCCGGGAGGAAGGTCTGCTTCCTGAATAATTTCTGCCAGTTTTAAAGCGGTAAGCGGCGTAGTCTCCGCAGGCTTCAGTACCACCGTATTACCGGTTGCAAGGGCAGGGGCAATTTTCCATGCTGCCATCAGCAAAGGAAAATTCCAGGGAATAATCTGACCGGCGACACCCAGTGCTTCTGGCCTACGGTTAGGGAAAGCATAGGTCAGCTTGTCTGACCAACCGGCGTAGTAGAAGAAATGTGCAGCGGCCAGAGGAATATCTATGGTTCTGGATTCGCGTATGGGCTTACCACCGTCCATGCTTTCAATCACGGCAAGCTCGCGCGATTTTTCCTGAAGCATGCGCGCTATGCGGTATATGTATTTTCCTCTGTCGGCGGCGCTGAGTTTCGACCAGTATTTGTCATAGGCGGTTCTCGCCGCCTTAACCGCCAGTTCGACATCTGCTTCATTGGCTTCCGCTACCGATGCAATACGCTTTTCATTCGCCGGATTAATAGTGTCGAAATAGTTACCTGATTTTGGCTTCTGCCACTTACCACCAATAAATAATTCGTAGCGATCTTTCAGTTGAACGTGATCTGCGCTTTCGGGAGCAGGAGCATAGGTCCAGTCGGTATTAAACGCGAGGGGATTTATAATGTTTTTACTCATTGCCGTTATTGCTTTTTCCTTGAGGAGCTAATTGTAATCGAATTAATCTTTAGAAAAATAGTCGAGCGATTGGTATACGCCTGTCTTTTCCTTTACGAATTGCATAAGCAGGTCGTTGGCCAGCGTACTTGCGCCAAATCGAAACCAATCGGGAGAAAGCCAGGCATTACCTAGCGTTTCTTTAACCATAATTAGGTATTTGAGCGCGGTCTTTGTATCTCGAATTCCCCCTGCGGGCTTCATCCCAATCATTTTACCCGTGGCGTAATAGTAATCTCTTATAGCCTCGAGCATAACAAGAGTAACATCCAACGTTGCGGCAGGCTGAACCTTACCGGTAGACGTTTTGATAAAGTCGGCACCGGCAAGAATGGAGAGATCACTGGCGCGTCGAACATTATCCAGGGTGCTTAGTTCGCCCGTTTCCAAAATTACTTTGAGATGCGCTTTGCCACAGGCTTCTTTTACCATGGCGATTTCATCAAAGACGAAATTATAATCTCCGGCCAAAAAACGACCTCTGGATATAACCATGTCTATTTCGTGAGCGCCTTCATCTACAGCGAACTTGGTGTCATCTATTTTCACGGAAGAGGGTCCTTGACCGCTGGGAAATGCGGTAGCTACAGCGGCGACTTTAATATTCGTGCCTTCCAACGACTGCCGGGCAATCTTCACAAGGGTAGGATATACGCATACCGCTGCCACTTGGGGTAGTCCGGGAATTTCATCGTGAAGGTGAGCCGCTTTAAAGCACATCTGACGTACCTTTCCGGGAGTATCTTGCCCCTCCAGAGTAGTGAGGTCCATCATGCTCATCGCCATGCGTATGGCATCAACTTTGGACTCTTTTTTAATGCTTCGGCTACCAAGACGTGCTACACGTTCGGCTACGCCTACTTCATCTATCGTCATTGAATGACGGATGTTTTCCAATGCTTGCTGACTTAATACTTTCATTGTTTTATCTGGTTCCAAGGCACTTTTTACCTCGAAAAAGCGCGGAAAGGTAATGAAATAAAGAGAAACTGCCTGTATTGCTTGTCCGTGGGTCGTAGTATCGCCTCGCTACATCCTATGCTGAAGGCCATAAGAGAATTTCGTTGGAAAATATATTAAGATATTGATAGTTAATCTTTTAGATAAAGTAATCTAATGTTGCCACTGCCAATTTGGGGATTATTCTTCATCAAAAGATGTTGCCGGCTTAAGGCCTGATTTTCTTGGTTTTGAGCCTTCCTCAGGTTCAGCTGGGGCCGCCTGTTCATAGACCTCTAGAATTTTCGTGTAAGCGATGTTCGGAATAAGGAATTCTGTAACACCTCTGCCCAGAGCCTTGTTTAGCTTATTGAAGGCGTCAGCGATATCCTCAGCCTGAACGAGGATATTCTGATTAGTTTGTTTTTCTTTCCCGCTTTCTTCGTCGAAACTTATCAGGGTAATGCGACTTTTCCACCAAGCCTGACCTTCTTCTCCCCGCATTACTTCGGCGTAGTTGCTTTTGGTTATACTGGAAACTTCGGAGCCACTTCCCAGATCGTCTTGTATTATCTGGTACATGCGGGTTTCAGCTTCGGTGTAGGTATAAGCATCGAGGAGATATTCCTCGGTCACTTTCTGTTCTGCACCATCCTCATCGGGTTTGCTGTATTTTACTTTAATGTTGAACCAACTCTTATTCATCTTCGAATGCGTTTACTATGGCCAAAAATAATATGTATTTCTGCTTGAACCCGGAGAATAGGGAGATTGTGAATAACTAGTAGTATAGTAGCTGCCTGTTGTCCTAAGGCGGGGCACGCTGATTAAATAAACATTGAAGATCCTTAAATTCAGTAGAATGTTGCTCAGGCCAGACAGTCGACTAAAGGTTACGTCTTGATGCTCTTTGGAGGGAATTGAAAGCCTGTTTTATTTCTTGAATTGTTACACGAAGCGCCTAGCAGGGAGGAAAGCTTCATTGTAAAATGATTATCGACTCACATATCACATTGACCTAAGCTGTATGCTTTGCTCAATCAAAAACTTGTCTTATTGTTTCTGGCAGTCCTTTCTTTTTCGTCGTCCCTCGCCAAGCTGTTTATGAGGGAGATGGCGAGGCTCAGTACCAAAGACCACCAAAAATTCTTTACTTGAAAATCTTCACCGATAATCCAGTCTGCGAGTTCAATCATAATCGCATTGATAGTGAACAGAAACAATCCCAGCGTTACCAGTGTAATTGGAATGGTAAGCAGAATAAAAAGTGGTTTAACGAAAGAGTTGAGCAAAGCAAGAACAAGGGCTACCATTATGGACGTTGTCCAATCGCGGAGTTGAATTTCTTCCGGAAAAAAAAATCCCGCAGCTAAAACAGCCAACGAGGTTAGTAATATTCTGCCTATCGTTCTCATGCTTATCGTTTTGAGTATTTAGAGGCCTCGATGTAAACGCGGTTAAAATGCGGTAACTGTTGACGAATAAGTTCTTCCAGTCGGTTTATTTCCGCGGTTATTTGTGCGGCGCTGCAATTGTCCGGGAACTCTGCTTCCAGGGCAAGTAGTACGTTTTGCGGGCCAATATGCATGGTGTTTACATTGCGGTAATTCTTTATGAAAGATGATGTTCCCAGGATTTCATCCAAAAGCTGCAGCTCTTTTTCTTTGGCGCTTTCGCCCAAAAGCAAGCCTTTGGTTTCTCTTGCCAGAAAAACGGCCACTCCGAACAGCAGCAATCCTATGGCAACCGAAGCAGAGCCATCGAAATAAGGATTTCCGGTAATGTCTCCCAGGATAACGCCTGCAAGAGCGATAAGCAATCCTGCGAGCGCAGCAGTATCCTCTATCATTACGGCAAACGTGGCAGCATCCTTACTTTCTTTGATGGAACGCACTACTGCGCCTTCATTAGCTTCGCGAAATGCCTTATAGGCTAAGGCGAAGCTAATGCTTTCGAAAACAATGGCCCCGCCTAGTACGATGTAATTCCAGGTGTTGTCGGAAGTGAGGTTAGGCTCTAAAATGTGTAATACGCCCTCATATAGAGCAATTCCGCCACCGAGGGCAAAGATCAATATAGCCACCATAAAGCTCCAGAAATAGGCTTCTTTCCCATATCCAAATGGATGCTTCTTGTCGGGTGGAACAGTACTTCGTTTGATGCCGTACAGCAGAAGTACCCCATTTCCACTGTCCACCATTGAGTGAATTCCTTCGGAAATCATCGCCGAACTACCTGTAATTGCTGCAGCCACGAATTTGAGTGCAGCAATCATAAGATTGGCGCCTATCGCTCCGTAAATCGCAATTTTTGAACCCTGACTTGCCATTGTTTATGGCTGTAAAATTAGGAAATAGTCTTCCGGCTTTGTCTCGCTTTGTGCTGTCTTAACCGAGAATGACTTAAAAATAAGACGGATGCTTTTTAACGAGTTGAATGTAAAAATCTAATAATCAGGAGTTAATCCCTAAAATAGTTTCTTTGGTAAGGAGCAGTTATTGAGATTAAACAGTATTCTTTTGACATCGCTTGGGTATCGCTAACTTTGTAGCTTAAAATTTGTTATTCATGAAATTCTTTATTGATACGGCCAATCTCGGGCAAATTCGCGAAGCGCAGGATCTCGGAATCCTCGATGGTGTTACCACAAATCCTTCGCTCATGGCTAAGGAAGGTATAAGCGGTAACGATAAAATACTCGCTCATTATGTCGCTATTTGTGAAATGGTTGATGGTGATGTAAGCGCAGAAGTAATTGCGACCGACTACGATGGGATACTAAGGGAGGGCGAAATGCTCGCGGGACTGCATCCAAACATTGTAGTTAAAGTTCCGATGATCAAAGACGGAATTAAAGCGATAAAGTATTTTAGCGACAAGGGCATTCGTACCAACTGCACGCTGGTATTTTCGGCAGGGCAGGCTATTTTGGCAGCAAAGGCAGGCGCCAGCTATGTTTCGCCATTTGTGGGGCGTTTAGACGATGTTTCTACCGATGGCATGGCCTTAATTGAGCAGATGCGAATTATTTACGACAATTACGGATTTGAAACTGAGATTTTAGCAGCATCTATTCGCAACCCTATGCATATTGTGCATTGTGCTGAAATCGGAGCTGACGTTATTACATCGCCTTTAGCTTCGATTATGGCGTTGCTCAAGCATCCGCTTACGGATAACGGATTGGCCCAGTTCCTGGCCGACCACAAGAAAGTTAACGGCTAATGTTGCTTAATATCCATCCGGATTCTCCTGAAGAGCGAAAGATTCGCCTGGCTGTCGAATGCCTAAAATCCGGCGGGGTAATTATTTATCCAACCGACGCAGTGTACAGCATCGGCTGCGATATATACAATTCCCAGGCGGTAGAGCGCATAGCTCGTCTAAAAGGAATTGACCCGTCCAAAGCTAATTTCTCACTTGTATGCGAAAATCTTAGTGCCCTTGCCAGTTTCTGCAAACAAGTGCCGACACCGGTATATAAGTTAATGAAGCGCGCCTTGCCTGGCCCGTACACCTTTATCGTTGAGGCAAGTAATCAGGTTCCCAAGATCTTTAAAAGCAAAAAGAAAACGGTAGGCATAAGGGTTCCAGATAATTCCATCGCATCCAAAATTGTTGAAATGCTAGGCAATCCTATAATGGCTACCTCGGTATACGGCCAAGATGGAGAGCCTGAGTACATTACAGATCCGGAATTGATTTATGAGCGCTATAAAGACAAGGTGGATATGGTAATTAACGGCGGTTTGGGTAATCTCGATCCGTCGACAGTAATAGACTGCACGGGAGATCAACCCTTAGTAGTGCGGGAGGGACGTGGTCCTATTGATGGTCTGCTTTGAGAAGAGTTTTTTTGGTATTTTCCTTGCCTTGAAGCATAAGCGAACTTCTAAAATCTATTAGTTGTTATAAGCGAAATGATTATCAGCTTCTCACAAATCGTTACCGAATCTCGCCAAATGAGGCGAGAGGGTAAGCCTTTCGTTATTGCGGGCCCCTGCAGTGCAGAAAGCGAGGAGCAGGTGGTCGAAACTGTAAGGCAACTCGCTTCGACGGGACGCGTTAAGCTCATTCGGGCGGGAATATGGAAGCCGCGGACCCGGCCCAATAGTTTTGAAGGCATGGGTGAACCTGCCCTGTATTGGCTAAAAAAGGCAGGGCGTCAATTTCAATTACCTGTTGCCGTAGAAGTGGCAAATGCCTCTCATGTGGAAGCTGCACTGAGAGCGGAGATCGATGTGGTTTGGATTGGAGCGAGAACAACGGTTAATCCATTTTCTGTTCAGGAAATTGCCGATGCGCTTAAAGGCACGGAGATTCCGGTAATGATTAAAAACCCTGTCAACCCTGATCTTCAGCTATGGTTGGGAGCTGCCGAGCGCATTAGTAATGCGGGGATTACTTCCATTGCGGCGATTCACCGGGGTTTCTCGTCGTTCAGTCATTCGGTATACCGCAATGAACCTATGTGGGAAATCCCAATAGCGTTTCGCCTTGCGATGCCCGATATTCCTATGTTCTGCGATCCTAGTCATATTTCAGGCAAGCGTGAATTATTATCCCTTGTAGCACAGCGTGCCATGGACATGGGGATGGAAGGACTCATGATCGAAACGCATCCTTCGCCGGATTTAGCATGGAGTGATGCCCGGCAGCAGATATTGCCACAAAGTTTGGGCATCCTGTTAGAGGGCTTGGTAATTCGTCAGGAGATGGAAGGATCAGAGGCCATAGATAGAGACGAATTGCTTGAGCTTCGCTCCAAAATTGATGACATTGACGAAAGGATCATCGATTTAATTGCCGCCCGAATGGAAGTTTCCCGAGCTATCGGAGTCTATAAAAAGGAACATGGATTAAGCATATTTCAATTGGAGCGTTGGATGGAAATTCTACGCACTCGTAAGTCTCGAGGAGCGCACTTGAATTTGAGTACGGAGTTCCTCGATCGTTACCTTGAACAGATTCACAGTGAATCTATTGCACATCAAACACGGATTATGAATCCGGGTAAGAACGATGGAGAAATTCTTTGGTAAACAAATAGCAGCGGAACGGACAGGTGCCATAGCTCATTAATAATCCTGGAGCTACTATTACTTAAAATCATTAGGCTCGGTCGATAATATGGCGATAGGCAAATATACCCAAAATAGATGATTTCTTCTTGAAAGAGGAGCATCAGCAGAGTTGGGGAAAATTTATTCATCTCTATCGATTACACTTGCGGTTAGGAGGAGAATACTGCAATACCGAGCCATATCCCGGCAATTGCACAGGGGCTAGGGCTAGGCATGAAGTTGATATCATTTCTTTTCTATAGGGTCAGGGCAGTTCTTGTGTTTACCCTGGACATGATTTTAGTGAAGCCAATCTCAGCATTTTTTGTCGCAGAAAGTTAAGCAACGCGCTACAATAGATTATTTGTCCGCTAACGTATAACCTAAATAGCACCAGCTACAAGAATCTATTGCGTATGGCGTTATTGCAAGCATGCATTATTCGCCGAAGGCCTACTTCCCACTGCCCTTTAAAACAATCAGCACTGTATAAAACAAGATTTTAATATCCACAGCAATCGACATGTTTTCTATGTAAAGCACATCGTATTTGAGCCGTTGAATCATCTGCTCCACATTCTCAGCGTACCCGTATTTCACTTGTCCCCAGGAGGTAATTCCCGGGCGCACTTTATGTAAGTGCCTGTAATGAGGTGCCTGTTTCATTATGAGGTCTATATAGTACTTCCGTTCCGGCCGGGGTCCTACAAGAGCCATGTCTCCTTTAAGTACATTCCAAAACTGAGGTAATTCATCTAAGCGTGTTTTACGAAGGAATCTTCCCACCTTAGTCACACGTGCGTCATTTTTGCTGCTTAGCTGTGGTCCTGCCAGTTCCGCATTTTTATGCATCGAACGGAATTTATAAATGGTGAAAGGCTTCCCGTGAAGCCCTACCCTCTGCTGAAGGAAAAAAATTGGCCCCTTCGAACTTATTTTGATGGCCATGGCAATAACAAGATAAATGGGTAGTAATAGCAGGATAGCAAGGGCAGAGACCAGCATATCCATGATTCGCTTGATAGAGAACTGCCAGGCCGGCATAATCTCATTATTAATTTCGATCAGCGGTGTCCCGAAAATACTACTCATTTTAACGGAACCGGCGAGGATGTCATACATATCCGGAATAACCTTTACAATCACTCCTGTGCCTTCCAGGGTGTTAAGGATGCTTCCCAGTTCTCTGTGATCGGAGGAATCGATGGCAATTATTACTTCTTCAATGCCATTTTTTCGGATGAGTTCCGGCAAAGCATGGTATTTTCCCAGGCAGCTAATTTCGCTTTCCAGTTGCTTGTCGCTGCCATTTACTTGCACAAATCCGACAAAAAGAAAGCCGGGAGATTTTTTCAAGTTAATTATTTCATTGTAGGCCTGGAGAGCGACGTCGTTTCCTCCTACGATAAGTGTTTTAAATCCGATTTTACCTGCCTGAACCTGTTTAACAGTGCTGTTTGTAAGGAAAAAGCGAAAAGCGAAAGTAAATCCAAAATGGGCGCTGAATAATACAACCAGTGATTGATAGTAATTTTTATAGCTCGCAATCTGGTCGTCGAGAATGAGGACAAAGAATAATATGATTGCACCAATAATGGAAATGAAAAGTGTCTGACTTAGCTCCTTAAGGCGGTGTCTTCTTAGAATACGACTATAAAAACCAGCTGAGGCATAAAGAAGCACCCAGAATGCCGGAACCAAAATTAGGCCGTAGTAGTAGTTCTTATCAAATTCTATTTCAACGGGAAATCCAAATTTTAGCGATTCGGGAATTCGCTTTCTAAATACGTACAATACCGTCCAGGCGAGACCGGCAGCAAGTACATCGGCAAAAATATACGTTAGAATGCGTTGGCTTTCCTGCTTTCCCGTCATTGAAAATGTACAATCTTGATGTTATCCAACTGAACCAGCGCGTCGGAATTGCCGCCGTCCAGGTTCACCTCGAAATAGAGCTCATAATGGTCCGACCCTGGAAAGCTGCCAACGAGATAGCTGAGTTCGACATATATTTTGTTCCATTCTGGAAATCCGGTTTCGGAATCAGTTGGATTCATGATTACGGCCGGAGCCACGCTTATATCATTGCCTCTGTATGCCTTGATGCCGACTGCAAACGAATTGTTACAGCGGTAATCGAATTCGGCGAAAATTTGATTTCCGACGGGTAATTGCAGCGATTCTTCCGTTTGAACCTGAGCATATGATAGATCGGAGGTGAGATTAATGATGCCGGAGCCGGAGCCCTCAAAAACAAAATCGGGGTCCTGCGTTAATTTAAGAGTAGTATCACTGGTATTGGTCGCAACGAATTTTATACCCGGATCTTCGAAAGCTTCTATCCAAAAATCGAGACTGTTGCTGTAGGTAAACTCGGGAACAAGAGTATCCGTAATCCCCGGCGCCAGTATGAGGTCTCTTGAGTATCCGCTGTAGAAGGGATAAACTATCCGCGTAGCAGAAATACCATTATTTTTTATCCCGGCCAACAAACTAATGTTCGAGGGGCCTTCGGTAAGTATTGGAACGGATGCTGGCAAATCGAACGCGCCCATCATTTTTCCATCGGCATACACCCATACTTCCGTAATATTCTGACTGGCACTTCCCTGAAAACTTTGGGTCTGTAGCTGCAGAGCGGGAATATATATTTTCGCAGGAAACTGCTCAGCGGGATTAATAATCTCGCAAGAAGTAAAAAAAACGATAATACCTACTAAATAAAGCGGTTTGAACACTTCCTTGTCTTGGTCTTCTGGTTAATCAAAAAGGGAGCGAAATTACAAAACTTCGCCCGTCTTTTTGGTTTTGCGCCTTTTGCTCGTCGCAATACAAAGGCTTAAACGGAGTGATTTTGTTTTTAGTATGTCTACACCTGAACTTAGTTGTCACTTGATTTTTTCAAGAATTTGGTGAGCGGCCTCTAGGGCGGCGTAGCCATGCTCTACCGTTACTTCCGGTTCGGTTTTATTCATTATGGAATCAGCGAATGAGGCAAGCTCATCGCGGATGGCGTTGCCTGGATTTACGACTGGTTTATCCATGAGAATTTCCTTTGTTCCCTTTCCAGGCCCAAGATCGATATTTATTGAGAACGGATCGGGTTCACCCAAAACATCGCGCATGCGGATTATTTCGGCTTCTTTTTCCAGAAAGTCTACACTGATGTATGCGTCTTTTTGGAAAAAGCGGATTTTGCGCATGTTTTTCATTGATATTCTGCTGGCGGTTAGATTTGCCACGCAACCATTATCGAATTCAATGCGCGCGTTGGCAATGTCCGGAGTGTCGCTGATAACTGCGACTCCACTGGCGCTTATTCTCAGAATATTGGCCTTTACGCTGCTAAGAACGATGTCCAGGTCGTGAATCATAAGATCGAGCACAACGGAAACGTCAGTTCCTCTGGGATTGAATTGGGCGAGACGATGGCCTTCGATGAATAACGGCTGTGCGATTGCGTTTTTGGCAGCGCGGAAAGCGGGATTGAACCGCTCCACATGTCCTACTTGTACCTTTACTCCTGCTTCTCTGCTAAGCTTTATAAGAGATTGCGCCTCGTACAGGGTATTGGTGAGCGGCTTTTCGATAAAAATGTGACGGCCTTTGTTAATGGCGGTAACTGCGCAAGAATAATGAGAAAGGGTAGGGGTAACTATATCCAGTACATCACAGCATTCTGCCAAATCCTCTTGATTTTCAAAGCGTTTGAGACCAAATTGTTGCGCTGCCTGAGCAGATTTTTCATCGTCGGGATCGAAAAAACCCACCAGTTCGTAAACGTTTTGTAGTTCTCCGAGACATTTCATGTGGATTTTTCCCAAATGTCCTGCGCCCAAGACGCCAATTTTCAATTTCATGCCGTGGTAATTCAAAGGACAAAAGTACGATGTGACTCCGGGCTCCCGCTTTCGTGCAGATGAAATTTTGAACACCGCTACCCATATGGGATCAATAAGGTAAATTTACGGCATGGAAGATACCTACAAGCATAAAGGCATGCGGAGAAAGCTTATAGCAGAGGTTCGTGCTATGGGTATTACAAATGAGCAGGTGTTGGAGGCTATGAATGCTGTTCCCCGTCACTATTTTCTCTCTTCGGCCTTTTTAGAGTATGCTTACCAGAACAGAGCCTTTCAGATTGATGCAGATCAGACTATCTCCCAGCCTTATACCGTTGCCTTTCAAACCTCACTACTTGACCTTAGTCCCGGCGAGAAAGTACTTGAAATCGGAACAGGTTCGGGCTACCAAACTGCCGTATTATGCGAGCTAAAAGCTAAAGTCTTCAGCATAGAACGCCAAAAAGTACTCTTCGATAAAGCCAAAGTCCTTTTGGAACAGTTGGGATATAAATCTAAATTATATTTCGGGGATGGATTTAAGGGGTTACCTGTATGGGCGCCTTTTGACAAGATTCTGGTTACCTGTGGGGCTCCCTTTATTCCAGAGGCCCTACTAACGCAACTGCGTATTGGTGGAAAACTTGTTATCCCTGTGGATGAAGGTAGTTATCAGATTATGAAAGAGGTAACGCGTGTTGGAGACGCTGATTGGGAAGAGAAAAAGCATGGTAAGTTTCAGTTTGTTCCTATGTTGAGCGATCGCAATTCGGGAAATTGACCGCATGAAATTACTTTGGGCGCAGCAAATACGCGAGCTGGACTCGGGAACTATGGAAAGGGAAGGCATTCCTTCTCTGGACCTTATGGAGAGAGCCGCTGCGGCCTGTTCCGTCGAATTGCTTCAACGTTATCCCTCCGGGACTTTTGCCATTTTCTGCGGAACGGGCAATAATGGAGGGGATGGACTGGCTATAGGAAGGCTTTTAGCTGACCATGGATGCCGCGTCAGCGTTTATCTGGTAGGTAATCCCTTGGAAGGAACAGCGGACTTCAAAGCCAATCTCGAGCGACTTAAGCTTTCCAATATTGAAGCCTTTGTGAAAATAGAAGCTGCTTCTGATATTCCGTCTTTTCCTTCGCAATGCATTGCAGTGGATGCGCTCATGGGAACTGGAATAAACAGGCCTCTCAGCGGATTGCTGGCTGAAGTGGTTCTGGCATTAAACGGAAGTGCTTTAAAGGTGGTATCCGTAGACATTCCCAGCGGTTTGCCTGCCGATCCCGAAATATTCCCGGCTGATGTAGCGGTATATGCCGATGTTACTCTCAGCTTTCACTTGCCGAAACGCTCGTTTCTTTTTGCTGAAACTGGAAAATACGTCGGTAAACTCGTATTGTTGGATATTCTCCTGAATAAGGAATTACATGCTAGTTTCGGCAACACGGAAGATTATCTGACGGCCGATTATTTTAGGAATATCGTTCAACCAAGAGCTCGGTTTACACACAAAGGGACTTACGGGCATTGCCTTGTAATGGCGGGTTCACAAGGAAAAACAGGAGCGGCAATATTGAGTGCTGAGGGCGCGCTTAGATCGGGTTGCGGCCTGCTAAGCGTACATCTGCCTTCGACGTCATTAATGGCTCTGCATGTTGGATTGCCGGAGGCGATGGGTGAACCCGATCTAAATCCTATTCATATTAGCGAGTTCCGGGAGGGGAGGTATCAGTCGATTGTTTGTGGGCCCGGAATAGGGCAGCATTCCGAAACGGCACACGCTGTAGAATCTATGCTTCGCAAAACTACGTTGCCCAGGGTATTGGATGCCGATGCACTAAATCTATTGGCGGCTAATCCTTCATGGTGGACTCTAATTCGGGAAAGCGACGTGCTTACTCCCCATCCGGGAGAATTCCGGAGATTGTTCGGAGAATCTGAATCTTCGTTAGAAGAATGTCGGAAACTACTATACGCGGCAACGTCAAAGAAATGCTTTATTGTTTTGAAGGGGGCCTATACCCGAATAGCTACTCCGGATGGAAGACTGTACTTTAGCTCAACAGGAAATTCCGGCATGGCAACAGCAGGTTCGGGGGATGTTTTATCCGGTGTAATTGGTGGACTTATGGCTACCGGATACGGGTCTGAATACGCGGCTTTGTTGGGAGTGTATCTGCATGGTGCTGCCGGCGATCTGGCAGCCGAAGCTTTGGGCCAGGAAGCCATGCTTTCAGGAGATATTTTGAAATACTTAGGCAGGGCCTGGAAGGATCTTCACCTCGCATTGAGTACCCCTGCTTGATACAATTGCAGTTGCAGTGCACAGGAGGTTTAGCTTATGGATGGTAATCTTTCCAGCTTTGTATGGCAGCATTGGCTAATCGTAGCGCTTATGCACCGCCTCAATAAAATTCATAGACGATAACGATTCCCGGAGCACCATTGCCACCGACGGCACCTCGTCCGGCGCCGCCGCTTCCGTATCCTTTGCCATTGCCTGAACTTTCCGCAACACCGCTAAACGATCCGCCGCTGCCAAGGGAAGAGGATCCCCCGGAATTCCATACATGCAACTGACCATTTCCGTTAGTACCCCATCCGTCTCCTCCGCTAATGTTAAGATACCCTCCTGATGCAGCTCCTCCGCTGCCTCCGTTGTATGGATTAAGACCTCTTCCAGCGCTGCCTCCACCGGCAATTACAAGTTCTCCAAAGGATGAGTCGCCTCCTGCAGTTCCATCAGAAGCAGCAAGGGAAGCGCCTAAGCCCCCCGCCCCAACAGTTATCGAAATGGTATCGGCAGGGTTATTGATCCATGCTTCTGCGTAACCACCTGCACCGCCGCCACCAGCACAGCCATAAGTGTAGTTGTCCCATCCACCTCCACCTCCGCCTGCCTGAACTTTTACAAGAACTGCCTTACATCCTTCTGGTCGTATCCAATTTCCGTTTTCATTGAAAACCTGGATAGATCCGAATGTTCCGCCCATCATGGGAATGGGAAGGCTGATGGCATTACCTCCGCTTATACTTAGCAGGTTTCCTTCGAGTTGCAATGTTTGCAATTCGTTAGTGGTATCTATATCGTCATCCGCGGAGATAAATGGTCCTCCGTACACTCCAAGAAACGAGCTGAGATCGTTCGTATTAATAACTTGATTTTCGTCTGCATCGGGATTGTAGGGGGCATTTTGGCCCATGCAAATGCTGGCACATAAGGATATACTCCAGCAGAGAAATACTTTTTTCATTGTTGCAATGGTTTTGAACAGTAACAACCAAAATCAGCGGAAGAGGGGAATGTAAGAGCTCCAATTTCGCCGGTTCCCGGATCCCAATCGAGAATAGGGGCCTCAGCGTTCCAAGCAGTAGATCCATAGCTGAATGTCAGGGGGGAGTCTTTAGGAATATAGACCCAGCATCCTCCTGCCGATTGAATGATGGCCTGAACTTCATTGTACGAAAAAGCGGCATCGTCTATGGAGAGCATATTCCAGTCGGTAGAGCCGTTTTCTTCGCTGGTCCGGCAGGTTGCCCAACAGCGAAGGTATCCCATCTGGCCTGCGAAGTAGGTTTCAATGGGGCCGGGTTCGGGACCCTCCACAGGCATAACTTCTCCGAAATTGAGTATAATTTCATTGCCTCCAACTATTCCCAAAGTATCCCCATTGAGGTATAGTGTTTGAAGTTCGTTGGTTATGTCTGTATCGTCGTCTTCCGAGAAAAAAGGACCACCATATACAGCGAGGAAGGAGCCCAAGTCAGTAGAATTTATTAGTTGATTATCATCTGCATCCGGATTATAGGGAGTGTTTTGGGCTTTTCCTGATAAGGCGAGCCCGATAATGGCAACGAGGGTTACAATCAGTTTCATGGCGAATGCGGGGTGTTATTTCTATTCGGACCAGCGGGTGCAAAGGCAACGATACAATTCATAGGAGTACCAAGCATTAAGCTGAAACTGATTGTTCGTAACTTGGAAGTAAGGTCTATGAAGCGAATTGTTAGTATTGGCACCACTCCATTTCAATGGGGAGTTTTCAGGGATGAAGTACCAAGTGGCTCCCATTTGCGCGGCAGGGTAGAATTGTTCGGCTTTGCTAAAAATTTCGACGTCGGTGACCATATGCCAGTCACTGTTACCACCGCTGTTGAGTGTGTCGCAGGAATACCAGCAAAACACGTAACCCATATTGCCAATGTATTCGCTTTCTACTTCGCCGGGAGGGAAGGCTTGATTGTTAGCCGGGAGCTGAACTTCCGGCTGAGGCAGGAGAACATAATTTCCATTGGAAATGAATAGCGTATCTCCGGATATACTCAATTGCTGAAGCTCGTTAGTTACATCGACATCATCGTCTTCGGAAAAGAAGGGACCTCCATAAACAGCCAGAAATGATCCGAGGTCGCTAGTATTAATAAGCTGATTATTATCAGCATCCGGATTATAAGGTGCATTTTGAGATAGCACTACAGCGGGGCGCAGCAAAAAGAGCAGAGAGGTAAGGCAAATGTATTTCATGGCTAAAAGAATGCAATTTATTCAACCCATCTGGAGCAGACGCATCGAGTGTTTGAGCTAGAAATGGCAGTGGAGTTTGTTTGAATATCTGATCCACCCGAGTAAAAATAGGGCCAATAATAGATA
>Ga0315906_10003486_pt1 | contig 20883 bp, 28 predicted proteins | sample LakEriMetagenome_4_FD_203526 | JGI IMG/M metagenome (GOLD analysis project Ga0315906, IMG submission 203526) | Freshwater fungal communities from buoy surface, Lake Erie, Ohio, United States - Buoy 2 MA122 | ecosystem: Environmental > Aquatic > Freshwater > Lake > Lake biofilm | place: USA...
CTCAGTCATACTGGTAAACAATCAGCCCCTGCTGAGGGTGGAAACCTTATGGCTATGATGATTGAGATTGACTATGCTTACTGGAAACTACCTAATCCTGACCGCAAGTTGTTGTTCTTTAGATATGTAGAGTCAATGGACTTCGGAGATATAGCAACCGAACTTGGTTTAACATCAGAAGATACTGCTCGTATGCGGCACAAGCGTGCCATCAGAAAGTTAATCAATAAGATTGGTGGCTTCAAGCCCTATCGTGATGATGACTTTGCTGAACCAACAGAAGATTAATCTACATCTTTATAGACTTGGCGCAGGGCAATTTTCCTAATTGTATTCTGACTAACCTTGTATCTCTTGGCTAATTCAATTATGTTTGTAGCGATGTGAGATTTACTTCTTGAAATATATTCCTCACGGATTTGTAGTATGTCTTCTCTTGTCATCAGTTCCCCGTAGAGTAGAAGCCACCTGTCTTAAAGTGGGTAGGCGTTGGGTTCCATACTCTTTCCATTACCTTAGAATCCATAGGACATAGCACTTCATTATCTCTGTTATCTACGTTGCGACTTAATACTTGTAGTGCGTTACATTCACCACATCTATATTCATATGTTGGCATTACATCTCTCCATCTATCGGGGTGGGTGCTGTTGTTAGCGTTCCACATTCTTTACACTTTTGTTTCAAGTCATACCAGCCTATCGTTCTATCTTCTCTATCCCACATTACAGTAATCTCAAACATAAGACAACCACATATACAGGCAAAGGTCGGCTCTCCCTGTAAGTCAAACATCAATACCAGTTTCTGCGTAAGTGATGGTTGTAAGCGTTGCAAGGTGTTTGATAGCGATGCTCGATATATTTGTATGCCCTGAGTATCTGTATAGCAGGGTCCCTTGACTTCTCACTTAAGACTTGACCGATACCAAAGGCTGTGCTTTCTGGGTTGTCTGCCAGATGGTCGAAGCGAGATTCTTGGGTGAACAATTTCACCAAACATACCTGCTGTTGTTTGCTCCATCCCCACCCTGCTTGAGCGAAGGCTAGTGCCATCTTCTTGTTGGCTTTCTTCTCAGCCCAAGTTGCTTGCGTTGGCAATGGTTCAGGCTTTTCCTTGTGCTGTTTAACCTTTACCTCAATGTCAACCTGCTTAGTGGGGGGAAACCCCACAGCAAGTAAGACCACTATCATAGTGGTAACTAATATACGTTTTCTCATTGACCTATTTTAGCAGATTGTTTCTGAACTTCTCTGCGTAGTATGCTCTCATCTCTAACAATCCTTGAATAAGGTGAGATTCTAAGCATCAAAGCACGCTCAGATACTAGCAATCCGCCCCATATTAAGCCCTCACCCTGATGTGTCTTAAGGTTCTCTTCTTGTAGCCCTTCCTTTAGACACTCCATTTTTACAGGACACATATCGCAAATCTTCTTGGCAACTGTAATGTTGTAGACCATAACTCGTTGCTTATCGCGCTCTACTGAACACATATAAGACCACAAGTCGGGGTCATAATCTTTACCGCATAGTGCTTCTCTGTGGTAGTTAGGTATCGCCATTAACTTAACCTCTCTACTGCATTTGCTTCCGCAAAATCTACATCTTCGTATCTAACCTTAGAATAAATCTGATGCTCGAAGAGCCACTCATCTTTATCTAAGTTGCCGTATGTATCCCAATCTTCGGGCAGTTCTGTGCCAAGTGGCAAGGTAACTTCCGTTACTCGTATGCCCTCAATTCTGTGTGTAATCTGAAACTTAGCCAAGTTGGGTTGCTCCCTCGTGTTCATACTTACATTCAGGACAAGTCCAAACGGCTATGCCTCCGCCAACAAATGCCCATACATCTTCCATATCTTTATCGCAATCTCCGCAATAAAAATCTGATTGAACTTTATCCATTAGTTAACTCCTTCTCGTCTTCTTGCTCAAGGTAGGAATCAATCGCTAACTCTGCCCTTACTTGCTCTTCTGATTCCGATAACAGTTCAGAGATTTGCTCATCCATTGTGAAGGTAGATATACCACCATCATCAAAGACTTTTACTGCTCGCTCCCACGTTCCCGCCAATCGTTCAGAGTAGGCAGAGTCCCACCACAGCACCATTAGTTCCTCGTCTGGTGAGAAGTCTATCGTCAGCATTTGTATTAGGTCTTTTACTTTCATTTACTTTCTCCTGTCTTAAATAGTAGTTTTATATCTTGTTCTTGATAACATTTCTTACAAACCAAAGTAGATTCAAAGAAAGTTATATAAGCATTACAACAAGGACTCATTACTTTTCTCCTGTCGTTAGTAGTTTGCGTGCTTCTCGTTCCTCGTATTTCCTGACTCTTTCCTTACCCGCCTTTACATAGTCGCTCATTACTACACTCAGCCACCACACGATATAATAAACGGCTGTGATAATCAACAACCAAACCGCATACTGAATAACTAAGTGCCAAACATTCGTGTTAATTCCGAAAACTATCTGCCGTAAGTCGCTCACTTATTTTTCTCCTATCAGTTGATTAGTTTCATCCCGCAAAAGTTCTGCGGTTTCTTCTTCGGAATAAATCCCTCGGAACTTTCGCCCCGCTGGGTCTGTTCCCTCTACTATGAACCACTTTTCCGCTGTCATTATGCGCTCACCTCTATCTCGTTCATAATATTCTTGGCAATCTCAGACCAGTTCACCCGATAGAGAGAGCCGATGTCCTTGCTCATACTTATGAGTTCCTTGCGTTGAGCAGGTGGAGCAGAAAGAACCTCTTCCATATCTAAGAGTTCTTCAATTGTTTCCTCAAGGTAGTGCGCTAGTTCTACATAAGCGAAAGATATTCCCGTCTTCGCTATGCGCTCCGCCTCTTCTTGAACTGCTTCATATAATCCGCGTTCGTTGTCAATCCATAAGTTAGCCGCCCAGGTTTCTCTGTTTGTCCAGCCGTTGTATTCTTCGCACATTTTGTTGCTCCTGTCGTGATGTCTTGCAAGGTAGGACACTCGCCTACCTAGTGCCTCAATCGTGCCGTGAACACGCGCCCTCTGTCTAGGGTTTGAGGCTGTGAGTTCTATCACTTAGAAGATGAAGCCCCCGTCTATTAAAGAAACGAAGAGGACAAGAACAAGGGCGAAAGCCCACGCGCTCGCGGTCAATGTGTCGTTGCTCATTTGTTCCCCTTGTAAACATCGCAGGTGTCTAATTGTTGCGTTTCGCTAAAGGTGTATTTCATACATCCGCCCTCTGTGCTTAACCAATAAAGCCCGTTAAAGGCTAGACCCATAAGCCAAATCACAAGAGAGGCGAGGAATAGGGCGAGGGCAACAGCCCCCGCGCCTAGTGTTATCTTCGTTGATAGTTTCATTAGTTGCTCACCTTTATCTCTTGAATATTCGCTGAGAACTTCTGAACTTTTGCTAGGTTGCTTGCGTTGAGTTCGGTTACCACTTCGTCAATCTCCTTGATGTTGGTGGCTGTGTTATAGATAGACAACAGGCGAGAGCCTTGCCAGAGCGAGTATGTAATTTTCATTAGTTGCTCTCCTTTGACTCTAGGAATTCGTTTATGTCTTGGGCTAGACCTATGCTTCCGCTAAGTTCTAACGCTCTTGCGATTGTCTGCCAGACATCTCGGCGCAAGTGGTTAGTTAAAATCTCGGAGCGATATTTGTAATCTGCTTTCGCTTTTTCGCTCGCGTTCATTAGTTGTTCACCCCGCAAGCCTTGAGGAACATCTCACGATTGAAACGAGGGTTAGTGTCCGCTAACGCTTCTGCCATTCGCTTGGCTAGTGTGTCCATTACTCCGCCACGCGTTAAGCCTTGAGAGTTCAGGATTACCTCTGCGATTAGTTCGTAATCTTTCTTTGTCATTTCTTTATTCTCCTATCAGTTGGAAGGCGCATTGTTGCCCCTTCTCGTGCCTCTCTAGGTCGTGAACCTGTGCCGACTAATCGGGGAGAGGCTGGTTTTATTAGTTGCTCACCTTTTCGGCGAAACTATCAACCAACTGCTGAAACTTGATTTCTTGAACTTCTTTAGTCTTGCGCCAAATTGCATTCATCGCCTTGACCTCTGGGTCATTACTAGCCACCTGCCAAGGTTCGCTCTGAATCTTGCTTCTCTCTTCTGAGAGTTCTTCGCGTGTTTTGTCTAGTTCTTCCTGTAAGGCTGCAATCTGCTCGCGCAAAGAGTTAATCTTTGGAGAATGTGCCGCTTCTAGTGCATCGACTCGCTCGCCGATTTTTAGGCTCTTCCAAGCCTCTCTGCGAACTTCTTCTTCTCTTGCGTGGCTTGCCCAGTTGATTGGCTGAATCTGTGCCTTGAACTCTTTTTCCAATCGGCGCATTTTTGCACGCTGTCCGATTGTTAGGCTCTTCTCGAACTCTTGCTTCTGTGTGTAGTTCATATCTTTGTATTGCATTTGTTGCTCCTGTCGTTGTGGGCTCGGCGTGGTTGCCTTGCCTCGTGCCTTGAGTGGAATTGAACCACTTGAACCCCCAGCGGGTCAAGGCTCCTTGCTAGTTCTTGGAGCAGTTGGGGCAACCTGTCCAATCTGCTATCTCTTGGCTGTCTGTGGTTCTGTATCCACAATTCAAACATCCGACTACCTTTGATTTTTTGGCGGCTGTCTTCCAAAGGATTTCGTAGCATCGCTTACAAAGTGAACTGTCGAGTGATTGAAGGGCTGGCACTAAAGGGTTAGAGCAATCTGAGCAAGGGCGGGCGATTACTTGAAGCCCTGCCTCGTTGGTGTAGATAACTGCCTTTGAGTTTAGGTTTTCGATTTTCATTTTGTTGCCTTCCTGTCTTGAGGTCTGAGGTTGTTCTCTGACCTTCTGGCGCAATTATCGTTTGTGGGGCTTCCGCTTGTCAACTATCTAACACGCTTATCAAGATGAACAACAGATGAACTCTACCTGGGAATTATCTGAGAACCTTCCCCTTTGGGTGTCTGTCGATTTGTCGACAATTTACTTATTTGCCTATTAGTTGAAGTTTCAACAATCTGAAGATAATCCCCCCGATGAATTGCCGAGGCAGATAGTCAGCCAAGAATCAAAAGAGTTTAAGTTCTTTAGTTGCTCTGAAATGTCGACATTTAATAATCAAATCGTTAATAAACATAGGCAAAAGAAATGTCTAACTCTAAGGTAAAGGTCTAGGGTCGGCATTAGTTGCCCGTCAGGGAACTTTTGACCCTGGCATTGTTAAATATGTCGCCTATATTATTACTATACTCACCCAAAAAATTCCTGTTATATCTGCTAAATAGCCCTGTGACCAGGGCTTTTATATATATAGCCCCCATATATAATATATTTATATATAAATTGTTCGGTTTACCTGTTTCCAACAGGTTATCTTATATGTATATATATTTATATATAAATAGAGCGAGCATCGCTCTTCGGCTCGCTCGCTTATATAGTATATATTTATCTTTAATTATATTATTTGCCCTATCTATGCCGTTTAACGGATAGCGTTATATCACCGATATTCCGCCCCAGAGGGCGACTAAGATGGGACAACTGATGGGTAGAAAACCAGGGATTCAAAACATCCCAAAGGGCGAAGCCCAGGAGAAAGTTCTCCTACAATTGGAGCAAGGCTCCACCATTATTGCTGCTATGGCATCTGTCGGGCGAAATGACGTAACCTTCCGACAGTGGTCAATGGCTAACCCTGACTTCAAGGAGAGAGCCGACAAAGCCCGCCTCAAGGGCAAGGGAATGATTGCCGACCTAGGCGACCTAAAGAACATCTCCTACCCCGACTTCTGTGAGCAGTTCCTCGACACCAAGATGTTTGAGCACCATCTCGACTGGTATGACCTAATCGAAGGTCGTGAGCCGCGTTGGATTCATCCATCTATGACTTACGAGTTAGGTGCGGCGAACCGTGTTCTAATCAATGTGCCTCCAGAGCACGCCAAGTCTACGGTCATCACCACCAACTATGTGGTTTATAAAATTGTTACCAACCCTAACGCTAGAGTAATTATCGTATCTAAGACTCAAGGTATGGCTAGAAAATTCCTTGGTGCGATTAAGACTCGACTTAGCCACCCCGCCTATATCAAACTCCAAACTGCGTTTGGTCCTAATGGCGGTTACAAGCAAGATGCAACTCAATGGTCTGCAGATATGATTTATCTAGGAACGGGACGCGACTCAGGCGAAAAAGACCCTACGGTCCAAGCCCTAGGATTTGGTTCTCAAATCTACGGTGCTCGCGCTGACTTGATTATCCTAGATGACGTTGTGATGAACTCAAATGCCCACGAGTGGGAGAAGCAAATTGAATGGCTTCAAAAGGAAGTTATCACGCGATTGGGTCGGCACGGAAAACTACTAGTAGTAGGAACCCGTGTCGCACCTATTGACCTTTATAAAATGATTAGAGATGGTTCCCAATGGACTGGGGGCAAATCTCCATTTACTTACTTTGCACAACCAGCAGTTTTAGAATTTGATGAGAAGCCAGTTAACTGGAAAACTCTTTGGGCTAAGACTGACCGACCAGAGGGCGACATAGATGAAGTTGACGAGCAAGGGCTATATCCCAAGTGGGACGGACCCGCGCTCTTTACTCGAAGGTCTGAGGTTGCTCCGTCAGTCTGGGCTATGGTCTACCAACAAGAAGATGTTCAATCCGATTCCATCTTCAGTCCAACCTGCGTTGCGGGTAGCGTCAATGGAATGCGAAAGCGTGGACCACTCAAAGCAGGAACACCAGGACATCCAAAGAACTCAGACCAACTCTACACAGTTATCGGACTTGACCCTGCTATGGCGGGGGCAACGGGAGCAGTAGTAGTAAGTTACAACAAGTCTGATGGCAAGATATATGTTTTAGATTGCATCAATATGACAGACCCCTCTCCAGCCAAGATTCAAAGTCTTATTGAAGACTGGGTTGAACGCTACAAGCCACAAGAAATACGAATTGAAATCAATGCTCACCAGAAGGCTTACGCCCTGGATGATGAACTAAGAAATTATCTAGCCTCTCACGGTTGCCAATTGAACTCACACTTCACTGGTAAGAACAAATGGGATGTTGGTTTTGGTGTGGCATCTATGGCTGCGCTGTTTGGGAATACCAGAGATGGTCGCTTCCAAGATAACAACTTAATTGAACTACCTAGCAACGAAGGCTCTGAAGGTCTTAAGACGCTAGTGCAAGAATTGATTACTTGGAAACCTGATACTAAGAACCCTACAGACTGTGTTATGGCTTTATGGTTTGCGGTTATTCGTTGCCGAGAACTTATGCAACAGAGAACAAAAATTAATGGATACGCTTCAAACCGTTGGGCAACAAGAGCACAAATGAACCAACGTATGACAGTAAACCTAGATGACGCTTACGCCGAACAATGGGCGCAACAATACAGTTAAGGAGAAACAAATGGCAAAAAAACCTACTCGCGGTGAACTAAATAATATTAAAACAGGACTTAAAATGGGATACGATGCTGTAAAAGCAAAGTTTCCAAATGATGAAGTAACTGTTACTTATGTCGGAAAATACGCGCCAAAAGTAGACCTTCAGCGAAATGCTGGTGGAGTTACTTCTAAATCAAAAACTGTAGATAAACTTTACCGCCCATCTTTCTAATTTTTTCCTTTAACCGATAGGACAGCAATGGCATTAGATATGCAACAGGTAGTAATGAGAGTTCAATCTCTCAGAGGGCGCAATGCCGAGCGCGACCAACGCAACCAAGATGTCCTAGCCGTTCGTCAAGGTAAAATATCAGAAGTCTACCCAAACTTTTTTCCAGATGGTGTTGATACAAACGTAGTAGCAAACTTCATTGATATTGTCGCACGCGACTTGTCAGAAGTAATGGCTCCGCTTCCAGCAATCAACTGCTCGGCTGCTAACTCAGTTAATGACCGCGCCCGCAACTTTGCTGACAAGCGCACTCGTATCGCATCTAACTACTTCCAGCACTCAGACCTATCGGTCAATATGTATCAAGGTGCTGACTGGTATGTAACATATGGTTTTATCCCATTCGTAATTGAATTGGATGAAGATAGCAAACTGCCACGCATACGCATAGAAAATCCTATAGGGGCTTACCCTGAGTTTGACCGCTATGGTCGCTGTGTAGCATTTGTTAAGTCTTACAAAATGTCCGTAGCAGAACTTATTGCTCAATTTCCAGAATACGAAACTCAACTACTTGACGGGAATAAATATTCCTCAAGCATTAATTCTGAACTTGAAGTAGTCCGCTACTACGACAAAGACCAATCAATCATCTACGTGCCAACAAGGGACAATCTGTTGTTATCACGTGCCAAGAATCCTCTTGGTAAAATGATGGTTGTAGTTGCCCGTAAGCCATCTATTGATGATGAACTACGTGGACAATTTGATGATGTTCTTGGCATTCAACTTCTTCGCAATCGCTTCGCGTTACTTGCAATGGAAGCAGCAGAGAAGTCTGTCCAAGCACCTATCGTCCTTCCTCAAGATGTTCAGGAATTTGAACTAGGTGGAGATGCGGTTATCCGCACAAACAACCCAGCGGGTGTTCGCCGTGTAGAACTATCAATTTCTCCAGCAGCACTTAATGAATCAACACTACTTAATCAAGAACTACGTGTTGGTGCTCGTTATCCTGAATCTCGCACAGGTAACGTCAATGCCTCTATCGTCACAGGACAAGGCGTTCAGGCTCTTATGGGTGCATTTGATACCCAAGTAAAATCTGCTCAAGCAATCTTTGCATCAGCACTACGCGATGTAATTAACATTTGCTTTGAGGTAGATGAAAAACTATTCCCAGCAGAAAAAACTATTCGCGGCGTTGACTCTGGTTCTCCTTACGAGGTAACTTATCTACCTGCTAAAGACATCAAGGGTGATTACTCAGCAGATGTCCGTTATGGAATGCTCGCTGGTCTAAATCCAGCCCAGGGTCTTATCTTTATGCTTCAAGCACTTGGTGGCGGTTTAATCTCCAAGGATATGGCAATGCGTGAACTTCCATTTACAGTTAACGTAACCCAAGAACTTGAGAAGATTGAAACAGAAAAGATGCGTGACTCGCTTCTTAACTCTGTAAGTGCATTGACTCAAGCCATTCCTACGATGGCTGCACAAGGTCAAGATGTTTCCGACATCGTTCTAAAGATTGCTGAAGTAATCAAGGCTCGCCAAAAGGGACAAGCGTTGGAAGACGCTATAGGAGCAGCCTTTGCACCGAAGCAACAAGTTCCTCCTGCTGGAACTGCTGCACCTATGGTAGAGCAACCGTCCCCTGCTCCCAGCACTGGTCCAGTAGGAGGCGCTCCTTCTCCAGAGGGCGCAGGTCCTGCACCACAAGAGATGGCTCCACAAGGTCGTCCAGATATTCAAAGCATTTTATCAAGTCTAACTAGCGCAGGTGGCGCTAATGCAAGCGTAAGAACTATTAATCGTCAATAAGAAAGTAGGGGACAATGACTACAATTATTGGCGTGCAATACGAAGACAGTTGTGTATTAGTAGCAGATAGCCTAGTAAGTGATGACAGTGGGCGACAATGGTCCCACCCAAATATGACAAAACTTAATAAGCGCGGAGCATTTATAATTGGTGGTAGTGGCGAAGTTGCACCTTGCGATATAGCCCAGCATTTATGGAATCCGCCAACATTAACTCCAAAAGATAAAAAAGATATTTACCATTTTATGATTACGAAGGCTATGCCTTCTCTTCGTTCTTGTCTTAAAGATAATGGTTATAACTTTGATGAAGCACAAGATAAAGACTCAGGTCCAAGATTTCAATTTTTAATTGCTGTCAATGGTCAACTATTTGATGTTGATGAAGATTTGTCAGTAATGCGAAGTGGGGATGGATTTTACGGAGTAGGTTCTGGAGCACCAATTGCGCTAGGCGCATTGTATGCGGGAGCCGAACCACTTCAAGCAGTAGAGATTGCAACTAAATTAAGTATTTATTCAGCGGGTCCATTCCAGATGGAAACGCAATATTCTAAATAGGAGTTCAAATGGGTGGTAAAGGTAGCGGCGGTTTCCGCGAGAAAGCATCACAGAATAATCCTATGAATATTTCTGCCACTGGTGGCGATGGACAAAGTGGAAGAAACTACACAGGTTTTGGATATTCAAAAAACAAAGAGATTAATGACCAAAAAGGGGGAGCATATATGCAAGGACAAGTAACGCCTCCTTCAATGCCAGACATTCAAGCAGCACCACAGGGACAACCAACTGGAACTCCATCAAGACTTATGGGTATGCCATCATTGGATGAACTTGAACCATCAGGTCTACCTATAACAGATGGTGTTGATTTTGGTCCAGGACGTGGTTCAGAGGCTTTGCCTAATAATATTAATCCAGATTTTCGTCCAATGGAAAATGCTGATTTAATTGCAAAATATTTACCTGACTTAATCAATGCTGCTCGTGTAGATGGCGCACCTGATTCATATAAAAGACTTGTGAATAAACTAAAAGGGATGCTTTAATGCAATGGCAAGAGAATACATTCTTTGACCATTTAGATAAATTTGGAAACTCTCTAGGTGCGGAAAACTTTGGCATTGCTTTTTGCCTGTCAACTGTCAAATGGGAATCCGCCCAAGATAGAGATACTTTCATTAAGTCATTAACTGGAATTGACCCACAGGGTGGTTCTGAATCTAATTTTAATCCAGGAAGCGTGGTGAAGTAGTGTCATTTTGGAACGACTTCACAGACGAACTTAGTGGTGTAGCCAAAGGAATTGGAAAATTTGTTGGCAAAACATTTTCAGGTATTGGCGAAGGTTTAACCGCTACTGGAATTGATATTGTAAATCCAAATGCTGCCAAAACTCAGGGACTAGTTAAATTTGCAACAGGCAAAGCAATTGAACCAATTATTGCTACTAGCGGAGCACAACTAACATCCGAGGCTAAAGCAGCAATGACAGATGTTGCAACGAGTCTTACTACAAAAAGAGTAAAACAATATGACCCGCTTCTTATGCTTGGACAAGCAGCCGAAGAAAAAGTATTTAGTCCTTATGTAAAGCGTCCAATTGCTGCTGCAGCATTAGTCACTGACCCATCTAGCCCGTTATATGATGCTGGCACTTATGGTGAAGGTTTTCAATTTTCAGATTTACAGGCTGCTTACGAAAGAACAAAAGATGTTTCTCTTGGTGTAGCACTTACTAAGTCATATCTTAATCCTTGGCATCTTACTGGAATATCAGACGCTATACTTGAAAATGGTGGAGTTGATATTGACAGGGTAAATCTTTGGGATAATAAAGACGTTCAAAAGAATTTTACTGAAAATGTAACTGGCAGATATATGTCTGGAATTACAGATGCTCTTATTGGTAATGCTGCAATATTTGCTGCAACTGCTGGAGCCGTAAAAGGTGCTGTAGCCGTAGGAGGCAAAGCAGGATTATCTACTACATTAAAAAGTATTACAGATTTTGAAGCAAGAATAGACGAGCATTTGGCTGGAAAACAAACAGTTATCGGAAACGATATAACTCGCCTTGCTGCATCTAAAGATATAAATGAGATAGTAACTATACTAAAGCCACATTCAAACAACCCACGTCTTCCTGGTCTTATTCGTGATACTGAAAGTCCAGAGTTGGTTCGTGATTTTATTCTTGCTGACAAGGGATATGCTCCAGCAATTGCACGTCTTGTTGACGCTAAATTATCTGATGACCTATGGGTTATGAGTGGAGCAAAAGCAGAACTTCAAGCAGATTTTATTGCAACTGGAAAACTTCGCACACATACATACGAGCAACGTCAAAGAATTGCTGCAGCATTTGATGATGCTATTGCTAAGAATCCAAAGCACCAAGAAATATATGATGCCTTTTTACAGGATAGAACAGTCCTTGAGGTAACTCCTTCACTTGCTGCTCGTGGTGTTAAAGTCGGAGATATTGATTCAGTTCCTCGTGCTGCTGGTAAACTTTATCAACCACTTGAGCCAATTCTTGGTAGTGGAACATACGCAAAAGTTCGTGGTCGTGTATCAGAACTTAAAACAGCCAGCGCAACTCGTGACTTTTCAAATGTCGGTGGTTGGACTCAACAACTAATCGGAAGAAGCGATGTTGCTACTTCATTGATTAGATTTGCTACAACCAAAATGCCTCGTGGCGTAGTAACAAATTCTGGTCTTCGCCCAATGGATGCTGTTGAAGAAATCAACGCTCATCTTGATGACCTTAAATTATTTACTAATGGTTCAAATATGATTAAGATTTCTCAAACTGAGGCTATTCCAGTTTCTGAATACAGAACTAAAATTATCAGTGACTACCTTTCTGCTGGTTCTGACGGCGCTCGTGGTCTTGTAATAGACAGCCTAAATGAAAAACTAATCCGAGATATTGCTAGAACCTATGGTGTAAAACAAACAGATGTTGATGGACTAATTGAAGAGTCTATGGGTATGCTTCGCGGTTTTCACAACGGTTTAGCAAATGATGCTTATGCTATGGATGCAGCAGGTGTTAGATACGTAACTGACGAGTTAACTCAACGTCAATTAAGAAATGCAACACCATTAATTAATGTTGGCACAATTGAACGCGACATCTTGCGAGCACAAAATGCTTGGAAGCGTGGACAGCGCAATGTTGCTAGAGCGACAGATTTTGTTTATGAGGCTGGAAACAGAGCGTTCTCATTTACACAACTAGTTCGCCCAGCATATATTAGCAAGAACTCAATTATTGAGCCAGCATTGGTATCAATATTATCTCAGGGTTCAAAGGCTATTACATCTGAGTTTTCAAGTGGCATAAAAAATGCTATTCAAAATAACAAGACTCGCGTTTTGCGTAGTATTGATGCAAGCCAAAATCTTACATCTTCAGCAAAACGAGCACTTGCAAAAGACTTTGATTTGCTTTCAAAAGAATATGCAAATGCCACAGAACTTCTTGATGAGCACATAGCAGAATATTTCAAATTCTTTGATGACCCAATGGGTCGTTCTCCACAGACAAAGATTGAATATGCTGATATTGTAAAGCGCGACTTAGCCGCTGCTGAAAAGTATCTACGCAGCATTGAAGAGAAACTAAACGCTGCTGCACCTGAATTTACTAGACAAATACTAAAGCAACCTAGTCTTTACAACCTAACTCGTAGAGTTAAATATCTTGAAGATGTTATTAATCAATCTTCTAAGTCTACTGCTAAAAAAGAATTATTCCCTGGACTTGCAGAATATAAAGATGGTGGCTCTGGTGGATTGCCAGGAAGCAGAAATACTGTTGGGCTTGTAAAAGTATCTGCACTTAAAGATATGCCTGGAAATAAACTTAGCAACATTGAAGGAATAGAAGCACTTAAAAAATCTTTGCGTGAAGGAAAAGGATTTGCTACTAGAGAATTTCAAGGCAAGCCTTTTCAAGACCCTATAATGGTTGTTTATGATAATGAAACTGGTTTAGCATATGTAGGAGAAGGAAACCATAGATTGCAAGCAGCAATCGAAATGGGAATTCCTTATGTTCCAGTAAGAGTTGTTCGTGGTTATAAATCTGAAATGGTTGCTGAAGGCGGAAGAAAACCTAAGCAAATTAAAAATAATAAAGAACCACAATTTGTGGAAACAGTTGGAAGCAGTGCTGGTAAGCCAGTAGGCGCAGGATATGTTCCCCCAGAAATGCACCCAAGTTTTGTGTTTGATAAAAAATTTATTGTTGAAAAAGATGAATTTGCTGCACCTAATCCTGAAGCATTGGCTATGGCATCTGAAGTTGCAAATGCTAAATCTATAATCAACAAGGCTGCTGGAGATATTGAAACTCTTGCTCCAGACCTTAAAGTTATTGAAGCAAAAATTGCCAAGGCTTACGCAAGTATGGAATCTAATATCCAAGATTTTGGTAAACTTCACGCTGACAAGGCTGATTTGTTTATGATTTCCGATGGACGGACCATAAACTATGGAACTCAAAAACCGTTTACTGCAGTTATGGCTAATGGTGAAAAGATTGAAGGTATCCCACAGTTTGGTGACAAGAATTTCCTAGGCGATGGATACCAGAGCGAAGTTGCTAACACTCATACCCGTCAGATTGAACTAACTGGAGATAAACTCTTTGCACAAAAGGTTAATATATTTAACCGCAAGGGTCCACAGACAGTAACTGACATATCAAGTCCTCACTACTTTGATGAACTTGCATTTGTTGTTAACAACTATATGCGTGGAGATGTTCTTGTAGACAAGATTCTTGCTGGAGCAACTCGTGATGAACTACTTGCCTGGGGCAAGACTCGTCAGGCTCGTTCATATGCTTATGAATTTGGTAAGACTGAAAGCGACATCGTTGATATTATAAATAACCAAATTGGTTATGTTAATAGATACCTTCCATCAGCAGAGGCACAACGCATTGCTGGTTTAGGTGCAGTTGATTCTAAGTCTTTGGCTAAAATTCTTGCAGACGAACCACAAGCACTTACTCCTATTCAACCACTTGAGGTTGCTTACTCAGTAAAAAGCGCTGGTGCTACACGCTTTGTAGATTTAGTTGACCAACTTAGTGCTAAGGCTTGGACTACTCTGGCAAAGCCAGAAAATATGTTCCGTTATGCCTGGGCAAGCACTGAGTATAAGACAATTATGACAGATAAACTTAAGTCTTTGTATGCTATGGGTTATGATGTTGATGCAACTGTAATCAATGGTATTAGAACATCTGCAGCAACTGAGGTTGTTCAGAATCTAGAGAAGACTTTTTACTCAATCCGCCGCGCTAATCGCGCATTGTTTGCGGCTAGAACTGTGGCAGCATTCCCTACTGCAGCAGCAAGCGGTATTTATCGTTATTCAAGACTAGCAGTTAAGAATCCTGCACGCTTTGGTGGATTTGTAAATAGTTACTATGGACTTTACAACTCATTTGGTGTTGATAAGTATGGTAATCCAGTTGAAAACGTATTGGATGCAGAATATCTAGTTGTTCCTGGAACTAAAGAAATGAAAAGTCGTTTTGGTGGACAAGGACTTAAATTCCCAATTAGAGCCACTACATTTGCTGTTAACTTTGCAGGTCCTTCTTGGATTGTTCCTATACCAATGGGCGTTCTATATAGTGCCAAAAAAGGTTCTGATAAAGAAGTAAAGAAACTTATTGATAATACAATAGGTAAGATTCCAGGATATTCATATGATGAATTATTCCCATATGGAGTTGAAACAAGTGTTGGGGCTAACGTCCAGCGTGCAGTAACCCCAGGTTGGTTGCCAGCATTACGTAAGTATCTATCTCCAAATGGTGATGGAACAGTTGATTGGATGAACTCAGTTTCATCTGAATTCAAATACCAACAGATTCTTTATGATGCAGGTCTTGGTCCAGAGCCAACAACCGATAGCGTAATAAAGCAAGTAAAGAAGAATTACTTTACTAAGTTTAAGTGGCAATTTGGTTCTATAATTGGAACACCTGCTTATGTTGAAACTAAGCCAGGTAATGTATTTTCAGACTTATTCAACTCAAAGGCTAATGCCTATGTTGCAGAAGGTAAATCACGCACAGAGGCTGCAGACCTAGCAGAACAAGATGTCAACCAAATGCTACGTCTTCCAAAAGGAACCATTAGCCAAGATGTATTAAATGTTAAGTCTTTATCTAAATCTATCTATGCTCCTAGCAGCCAAGAAACAGTTAGCCGTATCTGGGTAGACCATAAAGACTTGGCTAAGAAGTTAGAACTGTTAGAGCCAGGTGGTTCTTTAGTTGGTCTTATGACCGCAGACATTCCTTATGGAACTGATTCTCAGGCTGGTAAATTCTTAAGCGACCCTAATACGACACTTCCTGGTGGAACTATATTAAACAAGCCAGTTAAATCTGTTGAAAAAATGCAACGAGATTTAGAAGTATCACAATATTGGAAAGCGTATACCGACCTAAAGAATAAATATAATGAGGCAGCGGTTAAGGCTGGCTATGCCAGTTATCGAAGCGTGCCTGAACTTGTCGAGTCCCTAAAGGATTATGGTAATACATTAGGAAAAGCAAGTAAACAATGGAATGTGGCATACAAGAAAAGTCTTTCTGGAGATAACGCCGTTGTTAATGCTATCGGAATGCAAACAATTCTAAACGATAAATCCTATATGGATAAGTTTGGTAGCACTCAATTCTGGCAACACGCTAGGGCTTTTATTAAATACCGTGATGATTATGCAAAACTATATGCAGATGTTCCATCTGGTTCTAAAGGAGTAGTTCAAAAGGCTTGGATTGATTACTTAGAAAAAACTAGAGAAGATTGGGACCCAGCATTGGGAAACATCATTGATAGATATTTCTTGAATGATAACCTAAAGGAAGCAAATGTTGACACAAAGAAGTCTAAGGAGAATAAGTAATGGCTGAAACAATACCAGCAGCACCTGAAACTCCAGTTATTGCACAAAAGGGTTCTAAGGCTCAAAAGACTTATCTTTGGAACGTAGATGCTAAGGGCAATATTGTCAAGGTTGAGGCAAGCACTGCTAAAAGGTCTTATGCTCTTCTTCCACAAGAAACTCAAGTAGCCCTTACCCAGTATCTTCTTGCTACCAACGTAGTCCCAACTGACTCTGCTCGTAAATCCTTATGGGGCAAAATCGTAGATGGTGCTATTGTTGAATACAAGGGTGGAAGACAGACCACTCCAGTTGAAGTCCTTGCAGACTTACTCAACAACAACCCTAATGTTGCTGGTGTAACAACCACTGCTAAGATTGAATACACTCCAATAATCGCAGAAGCAACAATAAAGAATGTTGCAATGGATATTGGCTTTGATATGACTCAATTAACTGAGGCTGATAAGCAAGACTTCTTGACTAAGATTAACCAGGCTGCAGCAGAGGGAACCAAGACAACTCAAAAGGTATTGACCACTGGTGGGTATGAAACCATTACAACACCTAGCACCTTCAATGCTAAGACCTTTACTGAGAATTATCTGTGGGCTAAGGTAAACATTGGTGATACAAAGGCTCTTCCAGCCAAGGCATTTACCTCACTATCAACAGTAAAGAGCGTTCTTCGTAACAACGGTATTGATTACCTAGGTGATAAAGAAGTTAATCAACTTGCTGTTCAACTTGCTTCTGGAGCAACAACCGAAGCAAAGATTAAGGCAGACTATGCAGCACAGGCTGCAAAGAATTATCCACTATTAGCAGACCGTCTTGCTTCAACACCTGGAGCCACAGTTCGTGACCTAGTAACACCTTACCTAAGTGCTGTTGCTAAATGGTGGGAGATAGACCCAGATACAATTGACCTAAGCAATCCTGCAGTTGACAAGGCTTTACGTCCTGACGGAACACAAGGTAAAGCACCAATGATGAGTCTTGCAGATTTTACAACAATGTTAAAGATGAGTCCAGAGGCAGAGAAAACTACTTGGGCAAATGAATCAGCCCGTAGTGCAGCCACTGGTCTTGCCAGAGCGATGGGATTTGGTGTCTAATATGGCGAAGACTGTTGCTCAACTTAAAGCAGATATTGCTGCTCAGAAAAAAATAGTTGCAGAGGCGGAGAAGGTAGCCCTTGCTGCTGAAGAAAAATCAATTGCTGCAACAGTAAAAATGGACCCAGAATTTGGTGTTACTTTAGCGCAACAAAAATTAGCCGCTACTAAACCAGGCTCTCAAGAATATATAGCGGCGTTAAGTGGTTTAACTGAAGCAAAAAATACTGTTACTCTTGGACCTAAACCTAAAGATAAACCAGGCTTTGTAGTTACACGCGTAGGTAATGAATGGCGTTACATTTCTGATGGCAGAGGTGCTGGTAGCGGAACAGGAACTGGCACTGGCACAGGGACTGGAACTACCCCTACTACAACTACACCAACTGGACCAACACTTGCTATTGATACATTCAAAGCAACTCTTGCTTTATTCTTTGGGCAAGCAGAAATGGCAAAGCCTTGGGTTAATGAACTTTATAATGTAACCTCAAGGTATTACAAGACTGGTTCAACTATTGATGAATCATTTAACCTTGCTCTTCAAGACTCTAGAAACAACCCAGCACTAACAGAATTTACAAAGCGATTCAAAGGAATCTATGCGCTTCAAGACAAGAAGGCTGCTGGACAAGCAGTAAGTGTTCCAACTATTGCTGAATACTATACTGCTCAAGCAAGGATGGGTGACGTAATACGTCAGGCTGGTCTAGGTTCTATAGCAACAGAAGATTACTTGGGTGAAGTTATTGGTAAAGGACTATCAGTAACTGATGTTGGAAACTATATCAGTGGTATTTATAATGAAATTCAGAATCTTCCAAAGGATATTAAAGATTCAGTAATGACTAACTATCCTAATATGGATAGCGTATCTTTAGCCAAGGCTATTCTTACTGGCGACAAAGGCTTTGTTCAACTCCAGAAAGAACTTACATCTCAGACAATATTTGGCGCAGCCAAGCGTCAAGGTCTTGCATACGACCCAATCTTGAATCCAGGTGGAGTTACTATGGAAAGAGCAACTCAATATGCTGCTGAAGGATTAGACCTTGCAACAGGTATTACTAAGTTTGGACAAGTTGCCGCAGCAGCACCAACTGTTAGCAAACTATCTCAGATAACTGCCAATAAAGATTTAGCGCTGACTCAAGCAAATCTTGAATCAGCCGTAATAGGAAAGACTGCATCTGAAATACGTAAGATGGAACAACTAGCCGCAGAAGAAGCGGTCAGATTCCAGGGTAGTTCTGGAACTTCAAAGGTATCCTTAAAAAGACCTAGTGTCGGCTACTAAATAAATAGAATCCTGTGTGACCAACCAGCCCACACAGCGTAGAAGACTGGTAGCAAGAGCCAGACCGATTCCCCGATTGGGACCTGTGGCTTGCGATTCAAACGAATAGAAGGGTGGACAGTTGCTATGAGCAACAACTACTGGGATGATGACGAAGACGACCTAGATACCGACAATGATGTGCAATTGGACGGCAGTGACTTACTTAAAAAGTTACGTAAAGCCAAGCGTGCAGATGAAAAGCGTATCAAAGAACTCACTGAGCAACTTGAGGGATTTTCCAAGTCGCAGCGTGAGCGAACAGTCAAAGATGTCCTAGAAAAACGCGGTGTTAATCCAAAGGCTATACGACTGATTCTAAAAGATATAGATGATGTTAGCGAAGAGTCAGTTAATAACTGGCTTGAAGATAACGGAGATTTATTCGGACTCAATGTTAGCCCCGAAGCACCTGCAGAAAATGATATTGACCGTGCCGCATTAAGGCAACAAGATATTGTGACACAAGGTGCATTATCACCAAACCGAGCAGATGATTATTTGATGAAATTAAACAACGCCGAAAGCGCTGAAGAAATCATTGCAATGATTAATGCTCAAAACTAATCATAGTTTCTAGTCACTTGGAGGTGACGCAATGGCATATGTATCAACAGCCTCAGATAATCTCGGAGGAACCGCTGGTGGTGCTGGTCTAGTTCAAAAGGCGTATGACCGTCTTTTGGAATTTGCTCTCCGTTCAGAACCCCTAATTCGTTCTGTCGCAGATAAGCGCCCAGCAAAGCAAGCAATCCCAGGTTCAACAGTCGTTCTACAACGCTATGTTGACCTATCAACAGCAACAACAGCATTAACAGAAACAACTGACCCAGATGCAGTAGCAATGTCTACACCAACATCTGTAACCATTACTCTTAACGAGTATGGTAACTCAGTTCTTGTTACTCGTGCGTTGGAACTCTTCAGCCTTGCTGATGTAGACCCAGCAATCGCTAACATTATTGCATTCAACCTAGCAGATTCTATTGACTCAGTTGCAATGACTACTCTTCGCGGTGGTTCAAACGTAATCTACTCAGGTTCAACTGCAACATCAACAGCAACAATTACTGCTGCTGCAACAATCTCTTCTGCAAACATCCGCCGCGCAGTGGCTAAGTTACGCGCTAACAAGGCAGTTGCTCGCAAGGGTTCACTCTACTGGGCTGGTATCCACCCAGAAGTTTCACACGACCTTCGTGCTGAAACAGGTTCTGCTGGATGGTTGCTTCCAAACCAATACGGTTCTGCACAAGACCGCATCTGGGCTGGAGAAATCGGACAATATGAAGGTGCATACTTCGTAGAATCTGCACGTCTTTACAACGCAACAGATGGTTCTTCATCAGCACGCAACTACCGCACAATTATCTGTGGACAACAAGCACTTGCAGAAGCAGTTGCTGAAGAGCCACACGTAGTTATCGGACCAGTCGTTGACCGCTTGATGCGTCACCGTCCAATGGGTTGGTATGGAGTTCTAGGCTTTGCTCGCTACCGCGAAGAAGCACTATTCCGTATCGAATCAGGTTCATCAATCGCATAGTTGATTGAAGGTAGACCAGGGGCTTCGGCTCCTGGTTTACATTGAGTCCACTAAGGAGAACTATGGCTAATTACACATTCAAGACACCAGTAGTTAAAGAAGCACCTATTGGTCTTCATCGCCTGTTCTACTTTTTCAAAGGCGACAAGGGAATAACAATCATCAAGAATGGCGGAACTTATTCTCAGGTTCGTTTTATACTGGATGAAACATTAGATGACTACACCGAAACTTATCGTGGTGGTTATGAGTATACAGTTGACGATACTACAAAGGCAGCACTTATCGCTGGTGGTGTAGGAGTCACAGAGGCAAACTTTATAGCACAATAGGGGACAATATGAAACACTGGGAATACCATCCAGTCTACGATGAGACTTGCTTCGGATGTAAAGCGGGAACGCTGCAGATGAATGCAGGAGATGCAACAAGAGATATACCAGATAAGAAATGGAATGCAGAACTGCAAGCCTACAGAGATGCTAGGGACCAGGGAATGCAACCAGCAGGAACAAGTA
>Ga0315906_10003489_pt1 | contig 20878 bp, 17 predicted proteins | sample LakEriMetagenome_4_FD_203526 | JGI IMG/M metagenome (GOLD analysis project Ga0315906, IMG submission 203526) | Freshwater fungal communities from buoy surface, Lake Erie, Ohio, United States - Buoy 2 MA122 | ecosystem: Environmental > Aquatic > Freshwater > Lake > Lake biofilm | place: USA...
ACGCATCCAATGGTCGCGATTTCTCAAGAGTGGTTCAAAAGGATTTCAAGATCAGGTTGCAGGTCATTGATGGTGATCGCGAAGCGGAGCTGATTTCCATAGGAGTCAGAAAAGCTGTTCCAAACCTTGTCCCTTGTTATCTGATTATGGATATCGGTGGAGGCAGTACGGAGTTTATCGTCATTCAAAACAACAAACCCGTTTGGAAGCACAGCTACAAGTTGGGTTCCTCTTTTCTACTGGAGCACTTCAAGCCGGCAGATCCAATGGTGAAAGGGGATTTGCGTCGGTTGGAGAACCACTTCGCTAAATCCTTGGTTGAATTGTTTGCAGCGATACAGCGGTATCGTCCAACGCTATTGGTCGGTTCAGCGGGCTCTTTCGAGACTTTCGCCAGCATGATCCGTTACCGTTTTCCAGACAGTGGCAGCCATTATGGAAAGAAATCGCATCCGATTGAGGTGCGGCATTTTTATGAATTGAACAAGGTGCTGGTGGCATCCACACATGCACAGCGGCTGCAAATGCGTGGACTCCTGAGGATGCGTGCCGATATGATTGTGCCTGCTTCCATTTTACTTAATTTCGTATTGAAGAAATCAAAAATCAAGAAAATGATCATGTCATCCTACTCGTTGAAGGAGGGTGCCTTGTTAAAATAAAAAAATCAATCCATGCCTAAAATTCTCATCATCGACGACGAACGCAGTATTCGCAATACGCTCAAAGAGATTCTTACCTATGAGGGTTTTGATGTTTCCGAGGCACAGGACGGCTTAGAAGGATTGAAGGCAGTGGAGAAGGGGAAGTTTGATGTGATTTTGTGCGACATCAAGATGCCCAAGATGGATGGCATTGAGGTGTTGGAAAAGATTCAGGAATTGGCTCCTGAAACCCCTGTGGTCATTGTTTCGGGGCATGGTAACATTGATACAGCTGTAGAGGCCATCAAGAAAGGGGCGTTCGATTACATCGCAAAACCACTCGACCTGAACCGCACTTTGGTGACCATTCGCAATGCCATGGATCGTTCGGTGTTGGTGAACGAGACCAAGGTTTTGAAGAAAAAGATTTACAAAACACAGGATATTGTTGGAGAGTCGGCGCCCATCAAGGAAATCAAAACCATGATCGACAAGGTGGCGCCTACGGAAGCTCGTGTTTTGGTTACGGGCGGCAATGGCGCCGGCAAGGAGCTGGTGGCCCGTTGGATTCACGAGAAAAGCAATCGTGTGTCTGCACCATTGGTGGAGGTGAATTGTGCAGCCATTCCTTCCGAGTTGATCGAAAGCGAATTGTTCGGACACGAGAAGGGGTCCTTTACATCGGCCATCAAGCAACGTATCGGCAAATTCGAGCAGGCCAATAACGGCACGCTGTTTTTGGATGAGATTGGTGATATGAGTTTGCCTGCGCAGGCCAAGGTGCTGCGTGTTTTGCAAGACGGAAAAATCACCAGGGTGGGTGGCGAGAAAGACTTTCCGGTGAATGTGCGTGTGATAGCCGCCACCAACAAGGATTTGAGATCCGAAATCGAGAAGGGTAATTTCCGCGAAGACCTTTATCACAGGTTGAGTGTGATTGTGATTCATGTGCCATCGTTGAACGAGCGACGCGACGACATTCCGCTGTTGGCCGATCATTTCATGAAGGCAATCTGCCAGGAATATGGCATTACGGAAAAAAGCTTTTCAAAAGACGGTTACGATGCACTGAAGAAGATCGACTGGACTGGTAATATCCGCGAGCTACGTAATGTGGTAGAGCGCTTGATCATCCTTTGTGATAAAACCATCACTGGTAAGGACGTGCAAACGTATGCGGTGGGGAAGAGGTAGGGTGAGAGACATTGGGCATTAGTTATTGGTCATTAGTCATTAGGGATTGGTCATTGGTTATTTGCCATTGGGGATTGGTCATTAGTCATTAGTCATTGGGGATTAGAAGTAATATGCCGCCACTTACTAACTACCACCTACTACCCAACACAACTTAAACGTTTAACTGCCCCCAAATTTGCACCGCCCATTTTTGAAATTTATTTTCGTTTTGGGGCGGTGACGGTAGTCCCCTGGCGAATTTTTGATGGACGATTTACGATTGAATCCCGCAGAGTGCATAGCACTATTGCTGGGGAAGATTGTTGATAGATGAAATACGATAAAGCCTTAGAGTAAAATCGGATCTTTTTCGTTGGAGATTAACGATGGCGATAAAACCATCACTGCCTACAACCACCGACATGATATATTTTTCTTAAACCCAATAAGTTTGTTTAAGCAATTATGTGAGGCGGTTTTCATCATTACAAGGACTCCCAATTGATACTTTAAACCATTTTCCTATCTTTATGATAACACGTTACAAAATATTGCCAATTTAGCTTAATTGGTATTGTTGCAATAGAAATTAGCGCATTCAATCCGTTTAGTTCATTATAATTACAAAAGTTAAACCCTAAAATGAAAAAATGAAAACAGTAACAATCATACTTGTTGTAGTCTTAATAGCATTTGCATTTGTCCAACTATATTTCATGTATCTTCAAAGAAACATTGAAACATACCCTTATGTAGTTAAAAAAAGATATGACCGATTTGAAATAAGAAGTTATGAAGCTGCTTTATTTACATCTGTAAATCTATCCACAAAGGGATATGAAAATTCTTCAAGTCAAGGCTTCTCTATTTTAGCGAGATATATTTTTGGAAATAATGAAAGGAATGAAAAAATATCCATGACATCTCCAGTGTCAATGTCCTTAGGGGATTCAACGACTATGATGTTTATGGTTCCTAAAAAAATAAATGCGGCAATGCTTCCTAAGCCTAATCAATCGGGTATAGAATTTAAGGAAGAACCTGCAAAAACCGTTGCTGCCATAAGATTTAGCGGCTGGGCTAATGATTCTAAAATCGAAATGTATAAACATAATTTAACAGCAGCATTAGATGCTGAAGGTATAAAGTATTCTAATCGATTTTATTTTTTTGGCTATAATGCGCCTTATGAAGTTTTTAATCGAAAAAATGAAGTTATAGTTGAATTGCAATAAAATACTATATACAAGTATTAACTCAGCCAAATTTTGGTTAAGCGCTCAAGACAATTATGATCTCGAAGAATAATTAAATCAGAAACAAAAAGACATTAACGCAATTATGCGCTTTGATAATACTGCAGAGGTTGATTTAAAAGTGTGTTGCAGGCACGTCAACTGTCAACCAACCAATCAACCAATCAACCAGCACCCTTACGCCTTCTTCAAAATCTCCACGCCCTCGGCAATCGCTTTTTGAAGGCCACTAGAATCTTTGCCGCCGGCAGTGGCATAAAATGGTTGTCCGCCGCCACCTCCTTGAATGTTTTTGGCAATGGTGCGAATGATGTTAGAGGCATTCAGGTTTTTTGATTGCACCAACGCGTCTGAAAAAACCAGCGACAAATGCGGCTTGCCGTCAATTTCGGCGCCCAGCAAAATCGCCATGTTTTCCGACTGATTTCTCAACTCGTATGAAATGCTTTTGATCAAATCTGCAGATGGCAATGACACGGTCTCAGCTATGATGGTCATGCCATTCGCATCAATGGCCTTTGACTTCAGCGAATCTCTTACTGTCGACGCCTTCTCGGCATAAAGTGATTCCAATTGCTTTCTCAAAACGTCTTGCTCATCAATCAGCGTTTGCAATCCTTTTACGGAATCCTTCGGATTATTCAATAAAGCTTTCAATTCCGAAAGTTCTCTATGCTGATTTCTCAGTAGCTTTTCGGCAGCTGCTCCCGTTACCGCTTCCACCCTTCGAACGCCTGCTGCAACCGAACTCTCGGATATGATGCGGAACAATCCTATTTCACCAGTCGCCCCTACATGCGTGCCACCACACAATTCAACTGAATAGTCTTTGTCAAATGTTATAACACGCACATACTCCCCATATTTCTCGCCAAAAAGAGCGGTAGCCCCCAGTTCCATTGCCTTTGCAATGGGAACATTGCGTTGTTCGTTCAATGGGATGTTTTCGCGGATTTTGATGTTTACCATCTGCTCGATTCGCTCTAATTCTTCATCTCCCACTTTTGCAAAATGTGAGAAATCGAATCGGGTAATCTCGTCATTCACCAATGATCCCTTTTGAGCCACATGGTTACCAAGCACACTTCGAAGTGCAGAGTGCATCAAATGCGTAGCACTGTGGTTAGAGGTGATGTCGCGCCGGCGTATGCGATCAACCTCGGCACGGAACACAGATTCCATTTCCGAAGGCAACTTTTCGCAGTAATGTACAATCAGGTTGTTTTCCTTCTTGGTATCGGTAATGCGAACCTTTTCTTTCTGCGTATACAGGTATCCCGTATCACCAACCTGTCCTCCACTTTCCGCATAAAAAGGGGTCCTGTCGAGCACGAGTTGGTAAAGGGTGTTGCCTTTCGTTTTCACCTCGCGGTATCTCAATATGCGGCACTCCGCTTCCATCGAATCGTAACCGATGAATTCAGATTCCTCCTCTTCGTGAACCTGCACCCAGTCACTGAGGTCTTTTTCAGCATCCGCCCTCGACCTGGATTTTTGCTCAAGCATACTCGCATGGAAGCCATCCATATCTACATCCATACCTTTTTCACGGGCCATGAGTTGTGTAAGGTCAATTGGAAATCCAAACGTGTCAAACAGCTCGAATGCAAACTGGCCTTCGATTCTGGTGCCTTGGTAGTTTTCGAATTTACGGATGCCCGTTTCGAGTGTACGCAAAAAGGCGTTTTCCTCTTCACGGATCACACGTGCGATGAAATCCTGTTGGGTTTCCAGTTCTGGAAATTGTCCTTCGAATGTGCCAGCCAACACAGTTACCATCTCACATAGTATTGGCTCTCGGAAGTTCAGGAAGCTGTATGCGTATCGAACCGCCCTTCTCAAAATACGACGAATCACATAGCCAGCTTTGTTGTTGGATGGAAGTTGTCCGTCGGCAATGGCGAATGAAATGGCTCGAATGTGATCAGACATCACACGCATGGCGATATCTGTTTTCTCATCGGCACCATAGGTGATTCCGCATTTGGAGCTGATGAATCGGATCAGCGGTTGAAAGACATCCGTGTCGTAGTTGCTGGTTTTACCTTGCAACGCCATGCAGAGTCGCTCAAAGCCCATGCCTGTGTCCACATGTTTGGCGGGCAAAGGTTGCAACGAACCTTCTGCCATGCGGTTGAACTGCATGAACACATTATTCCATATCTCGATGACTTGCGGATGGCTTGCATTCACCAATGCTTTACCATCAACAGCTATTCTTTCTTGTTCACTTCTTAAATCGACATGAATTTCCGAGCACGGACCACAGGGGCCTGTGTCGCCCATCTCCCAAAAGTTGTCTTTTTTATTGCCACGCAAGATGCGGTCTTCGGCAATCAATCCTTTCCAGATGTCGTATGCTTCCTGATCGAATGCCAGCTTTTCCTTTTCATCACCTTCAAAAACGGTCACATACAGCCGGTCTTTGGGAATCTTGTAAACGTCTGTCAAAAGTTGCCAGGCCCACTCCAATGCCTCCTTTTTGAAATAATCGCCAAACGACCAGTTCCCAAGCATCTCAAACATGGTGTGGTGATAAGTATCCACACCCACTTCCTCCAAGTCGTTGTGTTTTCCCGAAACACGAAGGCACTTCTGTGTATTGGCGATACGGGGATATCTAACAGGGCTGTTGCCAAGGAAGATGTCCTTGAACTGATTCATGCCTGCGTTGGTGAACATCAAGGTGGGGTCGTTTTTGACAACCATGGGTGCCGATGCCACAATCTGATGTCCTTGTTTAGAGAAAAATTCAAGGAATGCTTTTCTAATATCTGCCGAAGTCATGGTTTTCTTGGTTTCGTCTAGTGGCTGGTAAACAGCTGTTTGCGATTGATTGAATTTGGTTATATTTGCCTAGGTAGGTTACACAAATTTAATTTTTATTCAGCCCGTACCGGATGCCTAAGGCCAAATATTACTTCAACCGCAATTCGCTCAAGTACGAGCGCGTGGTGGTTCCTTTCCGGAAGCGGCTTTTGCGTGTTTTGGGCTTTTTGGCTGCCGCCTTGGTTTTCAGCACGGTCATAGTGATGGTTGCCTACTCCTATCTGGATTCACCAAAGGAGAAACAGCTGAAACGGGAAATCGCCCAGTTGGAGCTTCAGTACGAGATCCTTCAGCAGCGAATGGAAGAGGCATCTGTTGTCTTGAACGATCTGCAAAACAGGGACGACAACATTTACCGTGTGATTTTCGAAGCGGACCCTATTCCACCAACGGTAAGGGGAGCCGGCTATGGGGGTGTCGACAGGTACAAATCCATGGATGGGTATCAAAGTTCGCGTTTGATGATTGATGCCACACGCAAACTGGATAAGCTCACCAAGCAGATGTATGTGCAATCAAAGTCATTCGATGAAATTGTAACATTGACCAAAAGCAAGGCGGAGATGTTGGCTTCCATTCCGGCCATACAGCCCATATCCAATAAGGAGCTTACGCGGATGTCATCCGGTTTCGGCTATCGAATACACCCCATCTACAAGACTTCCACCATGCACGCGGGAATGGATTTTGCCGCGCCCATAGGAACGCCTATCTACGCCACTGGAAACGGTGTGGTCAAGAAGGCGGAGTTCAATACAGGTGGTTATGGCAAACATGTGGTCATCAGTCATGGTTTTGGATACGAAACCCTGTATGCCCATATGAACGACATCACCGTTAAGGAAGGACAAAAGGTTACTCGGGGTGATGTCATTGGTGAACTTGGCAATACGGGCTCATCCACAGGTCCGCACTTGCATTACGAGGTCATCAGAGGCGGCACCAAGGTGGATCCCATCCGCTATTTCTTCAACGATCTGACACCTGAGGAATACGACCGCCTGATTCAAATGGCTACACAATCAAATCAATCATTCGACTGACGGTTTTAATCACTTGAGCATCGTGCCTTACAAAGAGACAGAACCACAGAAAATATATTACACCATCGGGGAGGTGGCCAGGATGTTCAATGTGAACTCATCTCTTATTCGTTTTTGGGAAAAGGAGTTCGATGTGCTAAAGCCGCACAAGAACAAAAAGGGAAATCGACTATTCACTCCTGCCGACTTGGAGAACTTGAGGATTATCTATCACCTGGTAAAGGAGCGTGGTTTCACATTGCAGGGGGCGAAGGCAAAACTGAAGGAGAACAAATCGGATGTGGTAAATACCACAGAAGTATACGACTCTTTGGTCCGCTTGAAGTCTTTTTTGATGGAGCTCAAGCAGCAGTTGTAATCAGCTCAGCTTTTTTGACTGTTCTTGAAGGAATAGTTTTTGTGAAAAAGGTAGCTCAATACACCAATGGAGAGCGCGGAAGTGATTCTTGATATGGTTGGATACCATTCCAGTCCTTGCACAAGCAGTTTCATGAAAAGATAATTCAGGAACAAAACGAAAAGGGCCACCTGGATGAACCGGAACAGCTGATCGCGTTTACGCAAGTCTGATTCAGAGAATACCAGCCACCTTGTAATCACAAAATTGGTAACAAGTCCGCATGAGTATGATACCACCAGTGAAAGCATTGGTGCGGTCAAAACCAAAGGCCCTATGAACGGGATGTCGGTTTTTTTCAAAACATGGTTATAGGTTGTGAAATAGACACCCACATCGACCACTGTGGCTGTGCCCGCAGAAAAGAAGTAGCGAACAACCTTGTTTCTCAATAAGGATTTGATGAGTTCTATCACAAATAAGTATTGTTTGAAAGGTAATGGGCCACGTAATCATGAACCCCTTCCTCCAGCGTATGGAATGGTTGGTGGTAACCGAGCGATGTCAATTTCGACATATCCGCTTCCGTGAAGTATTGGTATTTCTCTCGAATATCAATCGGCATATCAACGAATTCGATTTTGGGTGTTAGCCCAAGCGCCTTGTACGTGTTTTGGGCCAGGTCGAGGAAACTGCGTGCCTTTCCTGTTCCCAGGTTGAAGATGGCCTGATGCTTACGGTTATGCATGAGCCAGATGCATACCGAAACAACATCCTTCACATAAATGAAGTCACGAAGTTGTTTTCCATCCTCAAAATCCGGACGATGTGACTTGAACAATTTCACCTTTCCGTTCTCCCTGATCTGGTTGAAGGCGTGGAATATCACCGATGCCATCCGGCCTTTATGGTATTCATTCGGTCCGTATACATTGAAAAATTTCAATCCTGCCCATGAGTATGGCTGTCTTTCCTGCTGCAGCGCCCATTTATCGAATTCGTTTTTCGACTCACCATATGGGTTCAGTGGCTGAAGTTGGAATATGTTTTCATGCACATCTTTGTAGCCGTGCTCACCGGCTCCATATGTGGCAGCAGAGGATGCGTACACCAATGGAAGTCCGTATTCGCAGCATTTGTTCCATACGGATTTGGAGTAGTTCAAGTTCAGGCGGTCAAAAATGCTCCTGTCGAACTCGGTGGTGTCCGTTCTGGCTCCCAAATGAAAGATGAATTGCACCAAGCGATGATTGGCATCAAGCCAACCGATGAAATCATCCCGATGCACCCGATGCGAGATCTTTTTCCCATCCAGGTTCGGAAACTTGGTTTCAGTTTCAAACTCGTCAACGGCTACGATATCGTGATAACCTTGATGGTTCAATCCTGATATCAAGCAACTTCCTATGAAGCCCGAGGCACCGGTAACAACAATCATGATGCGAAGTTGGTGAAAATTGGTTTGGAGCCGACGTCCGCTTGAGGATTTTCCTGCACGACGCTTATCATTTTCTCGATGGCCGATCTCCCAGTCGGTCCAAGCGATATGGAGTATTGGTTTACATACAACTCAATGTGCTTTTGAACCACTTCGGGCATCATTTCCTGGGCGTGATTCATAATGAATGCCCGTGATGACTCGGGATAGGCATTTGCATGCAAGATGCTGTCCCTGGTCAATTCCTCCAGTTCTTTGATAACCTTTTCGGTAAGGTTGCGGTTGGCGCAAATGCATCCAAGTGGCAACGGCAACCCGGTTTGGCCTTCCCATTTGCTCCCCAAATCGGAAACCAGGCAAAGGCCTTTATCAGCATAGGTGAATCTTCCTTCGTGTATCAATACCCCTGCATCCGCATCTCCTGACAACACAGCTGATTCGATGTCTGAGAACAGCATCGGCTTTTTACTTTTAATATTCGGATAAAACAGCGTCAACAACCGGTTGGCTGTTGTTTTGATGCCAGGTATGGCAACTTTCAATTCAGGATTGCCAAGGTCTGCATGACTTCCGGCTGCCACTACGAGGGGACCAACGCCGTTACCCAGTGCGGCTCCTGAATCCATGATAACATAGTTGTTGATGAAGTGAGGGAGGGCGCCGATGCTGACTTTGACCATGTCTAATTCACCGTTAGTGGCCATTTGGTTCAGTTCCTCGATGTCGGCGATGACCAATTCAAAGGAATAGCCCTTCAAGTCGATTTTACCGTTTACTAACGCATCGAAGATGTAGGTGTCGTTCGGACATGATGAAATACCCAATCTGATTTTCATGGCTGTTGAACCGATGTTTGCCTCTTTCGTTTTTTGATGCCGCCCAGGATTTCCTGTTCACCCAACAGATATCCGAATGGTTTCAATGAATCCACCCGATCGCAAACGACTTTCAAAACACCAGTGATGGGAATGGATAACATCATGCCTAAAAGTCCCCAAGCCAAGGCGCCGACCAGTAGTGCTATGGTTGATGCCAAGGGGTTGACGGATACCGCAGACCCGATCACTTTGGGAGTGATGAAATTGTTGTCTATGAATTGCACCACCACACAAACCCCGAAGGCGCCGACAGCAAACCAGATGGAATCCTTTGTAATGAGTGCTATCATGACAGGTATGATTCCTCCAATGATGACACCCACATAGGGTATCACGTTCAACAGTCCGGCAACAATCCCAAGGAAAATGGCGTGATTGATACCAAGCAGCAGGAATCCGATGCTGTTAAGCACGGACAATATTGCGATATCGATACTGAGCCCTACCAAATACCTATAGGAAACAGTGGATGTGGTTTCCAAAATGGCTATGGCTTTTTCGTGCCTGTTTGGAGGCGTCACCATTTTGATGAAGTTCATGAACTTCTTACGATAGTAAATGAAAAAGAAGGCGTAAATGGGAACCAGTGTGGCTGCAGCAATGAAATTCCCGGTCGCACTGAAGAAATCAGCCGCGAATTGGCCGCTGGAGGATATGGCTGAAAGTATTTGTCTCTCCAACCACTGCAGTTGGTCTTGTTTGCTGATGCCGAAACTATTTGTCACCAACGACTGTAGCGCCATGAACTTCTCGTTCAGTTTTTCCCTCATCAAAGGCAGTTCCTCGCTGAACGACATGAACTGGTAACTCAAGAACCATAGCAGCAGGGCTATGGTCACCCCGGTTAGAGTGATGGTGATAAGTGCCGACAGCGTTGCTGGCACCTTTCGCTTTTCAAGCCATCTGCAGGCAGGCAACAAGAGGAATGCCGTGAAAATGCCAATCACGATGGGTGCCATGATGCTTTTTGCATACACCATGAATGCGACACCCGCCAAGCATAGTAATACAATGCATGTGGTCCTTATGAGCCGGTCAGTACCCATTTGATAAAAATTTCATTCAAAATTAAGCAATTCGGCGGATGCCCATACTTCTAGTAATCAGTATTTTGTGGACATAAACCGCATTCCTTGTGTGATCGGGCATCTCATTCATACTATCAAAATTGAGTAACTTGGCAGCCCTTTAAGCTTATTTGGCCTCGATGAAATTGTTGTTCACCCGTTTGGGGAAAAACGCAAGAGCGACCACGCCTCCCTCCACGGGCAGCCATGTGGGTTCGGTTCATGTTTGGACACATTCCATTACCAAGGAGGACGCCTTTCTTCAGTTGTCATCGTCAACAATATCCAAGGAGGAATCGGATCGAGCCCTCAGATATCATTCTGATCGTGACCGTAACATCTATCTCATTGGTCATGTGTTCATCAGAAAAGTGTTGTCCCACTACACCCAAATAGCGCCTCAGGTTTTGGCTTTGTCGCCCGTTGTGAACACCAAGCCCGTTTTACTTAACGCCCCTTTCCCCTTTCATTTCAATATATCCCATTGCGGAAACCGTATTTTGATAGCCGTGTCATTTGATACGGAGGTTGGCATAGATGTCGAGGAGCTTGTGGAGGATTTTGATATGGATGGGTTCTCGGAAAACAATTATCATCCCAACGAGATTACCGAGATGGGGAGGTTGGATGGTGATGATCAGACGGATTATTTTTACACCATCTGGACTCGGAAGGAGGCATGGCTGAAGCTCACAGGCGAGGGTACGAATGACCATCTAAGGGATTATGATTTCTCAGGATTGGAATCGTCTCCGAAAGGAGTTGAATGTAACCATGACATACATATGATCTCGTGGAGGGAGTCATCCGACTACCTTGCCACCTTGGCTACCAGTCACTCTCATTCCAGTGTTGAATGGTACGATTCAACGATATTGATTTAAACAACCATAACTTAAATAAACAACTAACGCTTTAAAACATGAGTCAAGGGTCCAAATTCCTCAAGGATGTACATGCCTACTTCGACAAAGCAGCTGCATTCACCCCTCATAGCAAGGGGACGCTTCACCAAATCAAGGTTTGTAATGGTGTGTACAAATTCCACTTCCCTGTAGAGATCAACGGTTCCGTACAGGTTATCGAAGGTATCCGCGCACAGCACAGCCATCATAAATCACCTACCAAAGGTGGTATCCGCTACAGCGAGATGGTTGATGAAAAGGAGGTGGAAGCGCTTGCCACGTTGATGACATTCAAATGCGCCGTGGTTGATGTTCCCTTTGGTGGAGCCAAAGGTGGAATCAAAATCAACCCATCCAAATTCAACGAGCGCGAGCTTGAGAAAATCACCCGTCGTTACACTACGGAATTAATCAAGCGTAACATGATTGGACCAGGTGTGGATGTACCTGCGCCTGATTACGGTTCCGGTTCGCGTGAAATGGCATGGATAGCCGATACGTACAGCACATTCAAGTACGACGACATTAACGCCTTGGGTTGTGTTACCGGAAAGCCCTTAGGACAAGGTGGAATCCAAGGTCGCACGGAAGCGACCGGTATGGGTTTGTTCTTTGGTGTGCGTGAGGCACTGAACAATGCAGAGGACATGAAGCGGCTAAAGTTGAAGCCAGGTATTGCAGGCAAGCGCATCATCCTTCAAGGATTGGGTAACGTGGGCTTCTTCAGTGGCAAGTTCTGCATGGAGGGCGGAGCACTGATCGTTGGAATCGCTGAGCGCGAGGGAGGAATTTACAATCCCAAGGGATTGGATGTGGAAAAGGTTTTCAAGCATCGCAAGGAAACAGGTAGCATTTTGGATTTCCCCGGGGCTAAAAATGTGAAAAAGTCGGGTGAGCTGTTGGAGATGGATTGTGATGTTTTGATTCCTGCAGCGTTGGAGAACCAGATTACGGGTGCCAATGCCAAGCGCATCAAAGCCAAAATCATTGCCGAGGGCGCAAACGGACCGGTCACCAAAGAGGCGGAAGATATTCTCAACAAGAGGGGTGTCATGGTGATTCCCGACTTGTATTTGAATGCTGGCGGTGTAACGGTTTCTTACTTCGAGTGGCTTAAAAACCTTTCACACGTTCGCTTCGGTCGTATGGAGAAACGATTCCAGGAGATCCAAACCGCACGTCTGGTGGATGCAGTGGAGAAGGTCACTAGGAAAAAACTGGATAAGACACAGCGAAACCTGATCATACATGGTGCTGATGAGCGTGATTTGGTTAGCTCCGGATTGGAGGAGACTATGATTGCCGCTTACAATGAAATCAGGAACATCAGGATGACCAACAACAAGATGCAGGATCTGAGGACTGCCGCTTTTGTAAGCGGAATCAATAAGCTTGCAGCAAGTTACAACGCGCTCGGTTTCTGGCCGTGATGTCAATCACCATCCCTGCAGGGGCTTCCCCTCCTGCAGCATGGTTTCAGTTTTTCAATTGCTACGGCATCGGCAGGGATTTCATCTGCATCATAACCAACACCCGATATGGCTTTCCGAAGCTGTTCGGGTGTTGTCCGTTTTGAGTTGTAGGTCACCCGTGCATTCTGTGTTTTCACGTCAAGTTCAGCAAACCTGACGCCTTTTTCCATCATCAATGCCTTTTCAATATTTGTTTTGCAAGTTCCACACTGGGCTGTGGTTTTGATGATGATTTCGGCCTCTTGACCTTTCACAGTACTGGCAGTGAACATCAGGCAAACGATGGTGAATAGTTTCAAGTGTTTCATGTTTATTGTTCTGTTTTTTGATTCAATGTATATCGGAAGCCGATGTATATTTTTCTTCCCATGACCGGTCCCCAGACGTTTGTGGCGTCAAATTCCGTGCCGAAGGGTTCGTCATATCCTACAACGGGCAGGTCTTGCACAAAATCGGTCAGGTTCTCAACTCCCGCATAGGCCTCCCACTTTTTTCCAAAAACCTTAGTGACCTGGCTGTTCATGGTAATGAAGTTTGGTGTCATGTTGTCGGTCCCCACTTGTGGCTCATGGCCGTTGTGCCCTTGATGGTAAATCATGCTGTTTTCCTCGAACACACCAAGCTTTGATTGGCCGTTGAGCTGTATGGTGAAATCGAACCTCCATGACTCTGTTCTGGTCGCATAGGCGAGGTTGATCAAGCCGCGGTATTTTGGCAGTAATGGTTTATCGAACATGCCGGTGGCATATTGTGTTTTTACGCGGTCCTGCTTAAAAGCCAGACGAAGGTCGAACCTTTTGAAAACCTCGTAATTGAATGCAGCTTGAAAGCTCTTGGATGTTGATGATCCGTCAAGGTTGTATAAGGCGATTTCACCTGGATAGGAATAGTAATCAACGATCATCTGGTTGATGAAATCCGTGATGTAATAATCCAAGCTGATGGATCCCTCCCTCCAAAATGCCCTGAATTTCCAAGTGAAGTTGGCGCCATAATTCCATGCCTTCTCTGGCTGAAGGGTTTCGTACAGGGTGATTTTCCTGGAAGAGGCGAACATCGACAGGTTGTCGGAGAAAAGGTTTGGGGTACGGAAGCTTTTACCTGCAGAAGCACGCAAGATTATGTTTTCCGTGAAATTGTATTTCATATGAAGTCGTGGTGTATGGAAAAAGCCCCACTCGTTGTGATGGTCACCCCGTATTCCGGCAATCAAGCCGAATTTACTATCAAGGTCCAGGGTGTATTCGAAGTAAGCGCCTGGAACATATTCCTCCTTGTAGTACGGGTATTTCATATAAAACTCTTCGGAGAAGTCTGCCCGCATGTCAATACCGGCTTTCCATTTGTGGTTGGTGGTACCGAAAATCGACATGAAGATCATGGATCCATAGAAACCTCCTTGTTGGGCATCGTATGTTTTTCGCCCGAAATAGGAGTCCTGCTTGTGGTAGCTTCCCGATAAGATCAAACCAACGCTTTTCCATGGTTTTTCCGGAAACACCATGCCGGTTTTTGAGGATGCCTCCAATCGGTTTGTCATGATACGGATTCCATAGAGTCCGTTGTCAGTTAATTCCTTGCTCCATCCTTGGTCCAATTGACCTCCCCGCCTCAACTCATTGATGCCTTTGATTACAAATTGACCCTCGAAGCGTTTGGAATCGTTAAAGGAGAGCCGAGTCAGCAAGTTTAAGTTTCGTGTTTTAGGCATATCCAGGAAGCCATCCACATTGTGGTCCCATTGGTTGGGCATGTTGGATGCATGAAACATCACGGATCCATGGCTTATCTTACCAACCTTCCTGGCGGTTATCAGGTTGATTTCACTGTTACCCGATTCAGCTGCATAACCATTAACATAAAAGGATGGAGCGGTATGTGGCTTCAGGTATTCAACATTGATCTGACCGGTGGTCGACTCGTAACCGTTTGCAACGGATCCGCTTCCTTTGGTTACCTGGATGGATTCCATCCATGGCCCGGGGATGTATGTTAAACCGAATGGCACCGCGAGTCCGCGCATGTTGGGAATCTGTTCCGTCATGATCTGGGAGTAAATACCCGACAGCCCAAGCAACTGGATCTCCTTGGCTCCTGTTACGGCGTCTGAGTAGGCAACATTCACGGACGCGCTTGTTTCGAATGACTCAGACAGGTTGCAACAGGCCGCCTTCAGCAATTCCTTTTGTCCGATGGTTTCGGTTGTCACGATTTTTATTGTGGAAAGCTCGGTGGAGTTTTTTCGTGCTTCAATTTGCACCCCTCCGAGCTCAATGGTCGGTTTTAAAGTGATGTTTATTTGTTCCTGACCGAGGTATTGGAGGGTGTCGCTTTTGTAACCGATATAGCTGAACACCAACTTAAGGTTTTCGTTGTTTGGAACTTTCAGCATGAAGCTTCCGTCCTTCGATGTGAATGTACCTTGCAGGGAGTCGGTCCAATGTACATGGGCTCCAACAAGTGGGGTTAATCCTTTTGCGCTTTTCTCGGTTACCTTGCCAGTGACCACACGATCGTTTTGTGCTAGTCCTATGAGTGGCACAAAGAATGCTATGATAAAAAAAGAAGATTTTGAAATGAATGGCATGTCTGTGATTGTTTGATGGTTATTGAAATGATCCACAAACAATTTTTCAGATTAGCAAGGATGAGTGTTCCAGATGTAATGACTCGTGGTAAATCCAAGGGGGATCTTCGAAAAGCGTTGTCTTAAGTTTAGATTTCAAATGGTCAATTGGCGGGTGGATGACGTTGTTGTAGGCGATGTAAGCAGCATCCAAGTGGCAAGTGGTTTCTTTGAAAACGCATTTGTTGTAATCGGCTTGCAGAACCTCAACTTGAACAATACAACAACCTTGCTCATCGGTCGGGTTATCGGAACAACATGAATTTGCACCATCATCCGAGGAATCGCAGCACCCTTGCATGGGAGCATATTGGGTGAGGCACTTTACAGAGATCTTGGCGATTCCAACGGAGGTTGAAAGCACCCAAAGGGCCAAACATATCGATAAAACTTTTCGGTACATGGGTATGACTCGCGTTCTTGTAAAACAAAGTCTATAACGCAAATTTACGTTATTTGGTTATGAAGATTTTATGAGCAGGTTGGGTGCGATTTTCCTTTCAAAAAACTAACTTTGCACTAGGATTCGTGCGGATTGTGTAAGATACTTATTGTCAATTATTTACATATATTTTTGAGATGAGCGCCATAGCTGCTGTAAGGGGTCGTGAAATTTTGGATTCCAGGGGGAACCCGACCGTTGAGGTGGAGGTTATTACTTCAAACGGAATTATGGGACGAGCTGCCGTACCCTCCGGGGCGTCAACTGGAAAGCATGAGGCCACGGAGCTACGCGATGGCGACAAGGGCAGGTATCTTGGAAAGGGTGTTTTAAAAGCTATCCAGAACATCAACACCGTCATTAATGAGGAATTGCAGGGAACCAACGTGTTCGCCCAGTCAGCCATTGATGAGCGTCTGATTGAATTGGATGGCACGGCCAATAAATCAAACCTGGGTGCAAATGCCATCCTAGGTGTGTCCTTAGCGGTTGCCAGGGCGGCTTCTGAGGAGCAGGGCATGCCTTTGTTCAGGTATGTTGGTGGGGTGGATGCTCGGATTCTTCCCGTACCACTCATGAATATCCTCAATGGTGGGGCCCATGCCGACAACCGGATAGATTTCCAGGAGTTCATGGTCGTTCCCTCTGGCGCATCAAGTTTTTCCGAGGCATTGCGCATGGGAACCGAGGTTTTTCATGCTCTTAAAAAAGTGCTCAAAGATGGAGGTTACTCCACCAATGTAGGCGACGAGGGCGGCTTTGCTCCTGACCTGAAATCCAACACGGAAGCCATTGAGATGGTGCTCCGTTCCATTGAAGCGGCCGGATACAGGCCTGGTGAGGATATCTTCATTGCCATGGATGCCGCATCAACCGAGCTCTACGATGAGAAAACCGGCAACTATGTTTTCAAAAAGTCGGGTGGGGAAGTCAAATCATCAGCACAGATGGTGGAGTTCTGGAAAGAATGGGTTTCAAAATACCCCATCGTCTCCATTGAGGATGGTTTGTCGGAGGATGACTGGGATGGATGGAAGTCATTGACCTCAGCGATAGGCGATAAGGTTCAAATCGTTGGCGATGATTTGTTTGTCACCAATACCACCAGGTTGCAGCAGGGCATCGACGTAGGTGCTGGGAATTCCATTCTTGTGAAAGTAAACCAAATCGGCACCTTGACGGAAACCATTAATGCAGTGGAAACGGCTACCCGCAATTCGTTTACTTCCATCATGAGCCATCGGTCCGGCGAAACCGAAGACAACACCATAGCCGATTTGGCTGTGGCCCTGGGATGTGGTCAGATCAAAACGGGTTCCGCATCCCGTTCCGATAGGATATCAAAATACAATCAGTTATTGAGAATAGAAGAGTCACTTGGCTCATCGGCTGTTTTTGGTGCCGGCAAAATCAGATTTTTCAACCACAAGAAGTAATCAAATGTCATCAAATCACTTAAGGATAGAAGAACCCGAAGAGGAGAACACACCTGATCAAGATGGACACATAATCGACGAATCCACAGAACAATCCGGTGATCGCATCAGGCGCAGGATCAAGGTTAGGAAAAAGGTACGCATCCGAAAGAAAGCCGATCCTAAGAAAAAGCTACGGAAAATTCTTGAGCGTGTCTTCTGGATTTCATTGGTTATCGGATTCATAGCTGCACTGATTATCATGTTCGCTGAATTGGATATCAAGGATCCAAAGCAGAAGAAACTTCAACAAAAAACAACCCCATCGGGAAAGACATATTAATAACAGCTCCCTCAGGCGAAACAATTCTAGCATCCAAAACATTTTAATATCCGTCCCAGACATTCCTCAAAACATGGACAAGATCAAGGAAAAATTCATTTCTAAGGCCGCACCGATGGCCGAGCAGACCAAGAAATTAGTCAAAGAACATGGCGATTTTGTCTTGGGCCAGTACACTGTTGAGCAAGTTTACTCCGGTATGAAGGGCATGATCGGGATGATCACTGAAACGTCCAAGTTGGATGCTGAGGAAGGCATCCGCTTCCGTGGATATTCGATTCCTGAACTGCGGGAAAAGCTTCCTGTGTCCAAGGAAGGTCCGGAGCCACTACCCGAGGGTATTTTTTATCTTTTGCTCACAGGTGAGATACCCACCCTTGAGGAGGTGATAAACGTCAACAACGAATGGATGAAGCGTGCCAATGTCCCCAAGCACGTATTTGACATGCTGGACATGCTTCCCGCGAAGACGCACCCCATGACCCAGTTCAGCATGGCCATCATGGCACTGCAAACCGAGTCGGTGTTCGCGCGTCGATACCGTGAAGGAATCAACAAAAAGGAGTATTGGGAGCCGATGTACGAGGATGTCATGAACCTGATTGCACGCCTTCCCCGTATCGCCGCATACATCTACCGCAAAACCTATAAGAACAGCGTTCATATCGAGCCGGATCCAAAGTTGGACTGGGCTGGAAATTTTGCGCATATGCTTGGGTACGATGCATTGGACTTCCGTAAGCTGATGCGCCTGTATTTGACCATTCACGTGGACCATGAGGGTGGAAACGTATCCGCTCACACAACTCACCTGGTCGGTTCAGCGTTAAGTGACGCATACCTTTCTCTTGCTGCCGGAATGAATGGACTGGCAGGACCGCTGCACGGACTAGCCGCCCAGGAAGTTGCTCGTTGGATCTTGGATCTGCGTGAAGAGTTCAATGGCGTTCCCACCAAGGAGCAAATCTCCGATTACATCAAGCGCACGCTCTCGGAGGGTCGAGTCATCCCCGGATACGGGCACGCAGTGCTTCGCAAAACCGATCCGCGATACATTGCACAACAGGAGTTCGCCAAGGCCAACATGGCCGACGACGAGTTGTTCAAGATCGTTCAGCTATTATATGAGGTGACTCCAGAGATACTATCCGCAACCGGTAAAATCAAAAACCCATGGCCGAATGTGGATGCCCATTCAGGGATCTTGTTAATTCACTACGGATTGGTGGAGTATGATTTTTACACTGTCCTTTTTGGCGTTTCAAGAGCAATCGGGGTATTGACCTCATTGCTTTGGGATCGTGCCCTGGGTGTTCCAATCGAACGACCAAGCTCTGTGACCACAGGTTGGATCCTAAACAAGATCCGACAGGCGGAGGAAGCTAAAAAGTCATCTTGACATACATGGAGGCGGAACTTGGTTCCGCCTTTATATTTTAATGTCCGATCAACTAAGGAAAACTTTCACGGAAACAAGTTGTTCAACGACTATAATGTAGATTGAACATGGGATACAAAGGTCAAGCACAATTCATCAAAACCCTTGAAGAGGCGGGCGAACTGGTTCGCATCAGCGAATATGTGAATCCACATTTGGAGATCACCGAAATCACCGATCGCATATCCAAGCAATACGGACCCGCATTGTTGTTTGAAAAGACAGGTTATGACTTCCCGGTTCTCATCAACTCCATGGGCACTGAGAAGCGCATGGCTATGGCGTTGGGTGTTGAGAAGCTGGACGACTTAGCCCATCAAATAGAGGATCTGTTCAAGACGTTCACTGCTCCCAAGAATAGTTTTTTAGATAAGCTCAAGCTGCTTCCCCAACTCGGGGAGGTGGCATCATGGATGCCCAAAAAAATCAGTGGACGAGGAGCCTGTCAGCAGGTGGTTATGACCAATCCCGATGTAACCAAGCTTCCAGTGCTCAAATGTTGGCCCGAAGATGGAGGTCCCTTCATCACACTGCCGGTCATTCAAACCAAGGATCCTCATACAGGTATCCGAAACGTTGGACTTTATCGTATGCAGGTTTTTGGTCCCACCCTTACGGGGATGCACTGGCATCGTCACAAGGTTTCTGCAAGGCACTTCAACGAGTATAAAAAACTTGGTCAGAAAATGCCTGTGGTGGTGACTATAGGAGGCGATCCTGCATACGCATACTGTGGCACCGCGCCGCTACCCGATGGTGTGGATGAGTTCATGTTGGCTGGTTTCATCCGCAAAAAGCGTGTGGAGTTGGTGCAATGCCTGACTCAGGACATGCAGGTCCCTGCTGATGTGGATTTCGTTATCGAAGGCTACATAGATCCATCAGAGGATTTCATTTTGGAGGGTCCTTTTGGTGACCACACCGGATTTTATTCGCTTGCCGACTATTATCCCCGCTTCCACATCACCGCAATCACCCACAGGAAAGATGCGGTTTATACAGCCACCATTGTTGGTATACCACCTCAGGAGGACGCCTGGATTGGTAAAGCCACCGAACGGATATTCCTGGCTCCGATCAAGATGACCATGGTTCCTGAAATCGTGGATATGGTTTTGCCGGTTGAAGGTGTGTTTCACAACCTGGTGATTGTGAAAATCAGAAAGGAATACCCCGGACAAGCATTGAAGGTGATGAACTCCCTTTGGGGTGCAGGGCAAATGATGTTCACCAAAATGATGGTGGTGGTGGATGGAGACGTCAACATACATGACAACCTCGAGGTTGCTCGATACATTTCCAAGCACGTCCACCCTGCATTCGATATTGTGTTTTCACAAGGACCAACCGATGTGCTGGACCATTCATGCTCGGTAATGGCCTATGGGGGCAAGATGGGGATAGATGCCACTGCGAAACTACCCGAGGAGTTGGCTGGAAGGTCGGACTCTTTTGATTCAAACGTTGTTCCTGATACAAACGACCTGACCAAATGTTTTCCGGAGTTTGTAGATGTCAATACCAATTTGTTGGGAATGGGAATACCTGTTGTGTTCATAGCAATCGAAA
>Ga0315906_10003490_pt1 | contig 20876 bp, 16 predicted proteins | sample LakEriMetagenome_4_FD_203526 | JGI IMG/M metagenome (GOLD analysis project Ga0315906, IMG submission 203526) | Freshwater fungal communities from buoy surface, Lake Erie, Ohio, United States - Buoy 2 MA122 | ecosystem: Environmental > Aquatic > Freshwater > Lake > Lake biofilm | place: USA...
ACAGTCAGGTCATCATAATAAAAGTCGATTTTGTTAAGCCATTCGCGATGTTCGCTGTGGAGTACTTCAAGTTTCGTGGTTTGCATGTTCTTGTTGTTTGACAATACAAATGTCTTTCAACCTGACCTGCCAGGACATGACAAGCGTCAACAACAAACATGATTGATATCAGTCCATTAAAAAAGTCAATCTTCGTGAAGGGATTCCTCCTCGCCGTAGGCTCCTGAGGCATCGGCTGAGGTGCCATGGATCTCGGGATGGCGAATGGAACCACCAGAATTGCCAGTCCTAGCCATTAAAAGGAATGAAACAACGATAAAAGCAATATTGATGGCAAGCAATATGCGATTCAGGGATTCTGACTTTCGACCTGCCAATAGGGTTCCAAGGGCAATTGCTCCTGAAACCAACATGGTCCAATAAGCCAACTCGGCCTGTTCCTCATGTTCTTCGATGGAAACTTCACTCACACCGATAATGCCCTCCACTGAATGCTCGGCTTCTTCACCTGACAAAAAAACGGGAATGGTTATGAGTGAGACAACCACCAAAGTCCAAAGGGCAGCTCTGCAAAGAATGTCCTTTTTTAGAAAATAACCGAAAAGCAAAAGGGCCAATGCAAATAGTGGCCCCAGGATGGGAAAATGGTTTAACAGGAGGTGTATGTGAACTCCATTCATCGGGAAAAGAAAACGATTACTTGTTATCGATTTCCTTCTTACTCTCGTCCGATGATTTTCCGCTGGAAGCATCCTTGAACTCTCGGATGCCCTTTCCTAATCCACGGGCGAGTTCCGGAATACGCTTGCCGCCGAAGAACAAGAGCAATACCACCAGAATCAGAATAATCTCGGTTGCGCCTAATCCGCCTATGAATGCCAATGTGCCGCCAATTGTCATGGTTGTTTGTTTTGGTTATGCAATATTAGTGAAATATAGGCAAAAGTCAGCCACCCGAGGCTAGCCAAGCCGACGGATCCAGCTTTTGGGTGCCTCTCCATATTTCCAAATGAACCTCCGCTAAGCCACTCTCTGGATCGGTATATACCTTGCCAATAATTTGCTTTGTAGATACGCGGTCTCCTTTTTTCACATTAACCGTTTCTAGATTGGAATATACAGACAAGTATTCGCCGTGACGGATTATGACCGCACTGTTAGCCCCGGGTATGTTGATGACTCCCGTAACTTCACCTTCAAAAATCGCACGGGCACGACTACCAGCTACAGACCGTATATCAACTCCATTGTTATACACCTTGACTCCCTTGAGCTCAGGGTGAGGGTGCTCACCAAATCTCTCGCTGATCCTGCCCTTTTCCACAGGCCAAGGCAATCGTCCTCGATTGTTGGAAAATCCCGTTGATAGTTTTTGAGCCTCCGGTGTGAGTGTGAATACATTTTCGGATGTTACATTTTTCTTCCCCGATGCGGTAGCCTTCTTTTTAGCCGCTTCAATTTCCTTTCGAACCAAATTATCAATGGCCCTATCCAACTTTTTCTTTGCACGCTGCTTGTCGGCTAGTTGCTTTTTGAGTTTCTCCTCGCGCTGTTGTAAGCTGGATAGGATTTTATCTTGTTCCTTCTTATCCTTTTCAAGTGCGGTTTTCTGATCCAGCTCCGCATCCATAAGGGACTGCTTTTCGCTCATGGTGCTTTCTAGCTGTTGCCTCTTATCGGATAATTGTTTGTGTGTTCCTGTAATGAGCTCCGCTTGCTTGCGCCTGTGTTCGCTGTATTGACGCAAATATGTAAGACGCTTGTAGGCTTGGTTGAAATCCGTAGCGGCAAAAACAAACATCAGCCGTTGATAACTGCTCCTGTTTCGCTGAGCAAAGCGGACCATATTGGCGTACTCAACCTTGAGCTGGCTTAACCGCTTTTCCAAGCTGCTGATTTCACTGCCGGTGCGACCTATTTGGTTTTCCAGACCATCCATTTCAATGGTGATTTCCCGAATCATCTCTTGGCGCAACCGAATCTTTTTCTTCAAAGCAGCCACTTGCTGGGATGTTAACTTTTTACTTTTGGAAGTTTCCTTAAGCTGACGATTGGTATCGTCTATCTCCCGCTGTAGCTTCTGCTTTTTTTGCTCTAACTCTTTTTTGGATTGCCCATCTGCATGCCAAGTAGCCAACAAAAGGATCATACCTAAGAAGAAAAGAAACCTACTGCATCTTCTCATAGCCTTGTGGTATTGTGAATGGAAATTCCAAATCAGTATTTACCGATATTCGACTGTATTCAATATCGATGCGTATTTGTTGACCAGATTTCACCAGGGTTGAGGAACGGAAAGGAAAAAGTCCCCCATCGGTAGTTCTGAAATCATAATATTCTGTGAGCAATGATTTCTGAACTCTTAAATCCTCTATGCTTAGCTTCATCACCCTATAAGTGCTGTCTTCTACCCACACATCCTGAACAACAGGCTTGGTGATATCCACATCCTCCAATGATCGTTTTAGTTTCCTTTTGCTCATAGTGGAGAGAATATAGCAGCTATCTTCCACATAAACCGAATTGAACTTGTTCTTTTTATAAGCAAACAGATTTCCCGTCAGAATTCCTTGTAAGATTTCATAGTCGAGATTAACATCTAACAGCTGGCTCAAAAACTGAAAGTCGGTGATGGAATACCTGTTGTTAAGTCGATCAAGGAACTTTACCGAGTCCTTGCTGATTAATAACCGAGCAACTTCAATACCAAGTAAAGGTGAAACGGAAATCCAAATCATGCTGTCGGTGTGCATACGCATGGTGATATTGAACGAGCCTTCCTGTTGACCTCCTTCGGTCTTTACCGAGGCTTTGGCACTGATGGTTCCCGCCTTGAAAGCATTCTGCCGTATTAGCTGTTGCAAATCGGGGGCAGAGCGATCCTCCACTTTCTTGGGGTCCTTGATTTTGGGTTCACCCGCTTTTTGCACAACCTTGCATGATGACATCCAAAGCATTGCTAAAAGAATGGGCAACACCCGAACAGTATGAGTAAACCTCTCACTCATAGAGTTGCTTGTCTGCTAACTTTTTTTCCAATAGGTCGGAATAGTCACCCGCCTCCTTGGCCCTTTTCCAGTAATCAAAGGCTACATCTTTTTCGCCTAGTTTAAACAGCGTATCGCCCATATGTTCCAAAATGGTTCCGTTGGCAGACCCTCCGTTATCCAATGCCTTTTGTAACCAGATTTTTGCATCCTGGTATCGTCCCATCACATACAATATCCAACCATAAGTGTCTTCATAGGAGGGCTCGCCCGGTCTAAGTTCATTACATCTCTTGGACATCTTTTCTGCCAGCTCAAGCTTTTCCTTGCGCAATGACAAATAATAGCTGTAGTTGTTTAAGACTAGAGGGTCATTTGGCTCTATTCCCAATGCCTTTTCATAGTATTCATCCGACTTATCATGCTCCTTCAGGTTATGATAATTATCGGCAAGGCGGGTGTAGAATTGCAACAGCTGGTAGTTGTTGTCTACAACAAGTTTGCTTCCCAAGACCAAGGACTTAACAGCCTCCTTGTGATTCTTTTTTATGGTTAAAGCGGTTCCTTTGAAAAGATAGAAAACCGACTGCTCAGGAAAAAGCACCAAGGCGCTATCGGAATACTGGAGCATGGCATCTATATCGTTAAGCTCAGAATAACAAATCAACAGTTGCTGCCAAACCGTCAAGTTGTTCGGATCTATTTCCAATGATTTCTCATATTGGATTTGAGCATCTGGGAACTTCTCCGACATGGCTAAAAAATCGCCGTATATGGCCAATGAAATGGCATCGTCTGGGTGCGTTTGAGCCAGAATGGATGTGAGTTGAAGCCCTTGGTCCAACATATCTGGATTGCCTTGGAGCAATGGCATGTAGGAGGTAATGATTTGCATCTTCAAATCATGATCCAATTCGTTGCTGCCAAAAGCAAGCTTGAGGTTATCGAAAGACTTTTCATATTGGCTAATGCTCCTGTAGTAACCGGCTAATGCCAGATAGACATAAGGATTATCAGCATCTATAGCCTTCATCCGGTCAATGGTCTCCAGCGTTTTTTCAGGCATGCTGTTGGCCTGATACAATTCCACTAGCATGGAATAGTGGCGTATGTTATTGGGATCTGATGCGATAAGCTTTTCAACTTCTGCAGCTGCCTTGTCTGTTTTGCCCAAGCGCAGCCATAAGCGCTCCTTCTCCATGGTTAATTCGGGAGATGTTCCAACCGACTTCTCCACATCATCATAAACCTTGATCGCATCTTGCAACTTACCGTTTGTTATTAACGCTGCAGCATAGTCCAAAGCATAGTCCATATTGGAGGGATGCTCTTTGAAAAGCTTTGCGAACTCGGCCTCGCCATCCTTGAACATCTTTGCATCCATGTACAATTCGGCAAGCAGTAGCCTGTACCATTCATTGGTAGGGTCCAATTGTGTGGCACCGGAAGCGAAAAAAACACCATCGATGAACTTGTCTTGCGATTGATAAATTTTCGCAATCTCATACATCGAGGCGTGATTCTTTCCATCCAGTCGGATACATTGTCCATATAACTCCAATGCCTTGTCTTTGTTTCCAACCGAACGCTCTTTGGTGGCATTCATGAACATGAACTTGAGCGTGGTGCGTTGTTCTTCGGTGAGCTCACTATTGCCTCCTTTCTCTTTTGCGCTGTCTTTGGACGGAGATTGCTTGGTTGCCGTGCAAGAAGTCAACAACAGGACTGCCATTGAAGTTAGCAGCCAAAAATTAGAGCAATAGAGATTTAGAAAACGCTTTTTCAATCTGTGGAGGTTGTGTAGTCGCCAATGCTAAGGTCACGCATAGTACCATTAAGAGTGACATGGTTTCCGATCATGGAGCCTGCAATGCACTGTGAGGATATCTTGGTGGAGTTTTGTACTATACTATTTCGGATGATAGAATCGGTAACAACCGTTCCTGCTCCGATAGAAGCATGAGGACCTATAACCGAATTCGAGATTTTCACATCCTTGCCAATATAACATGGTTCAACGATGACTGAATCCACTATATTGCCCGGATCGGTGAGATTGCACGCAGCTCCTGTCTTGATTTCAAGCACACGACTGTTTGTGTGCACCGTGGCATCCTTGTTTCCACAATCAAGCCATTCTTGAACCGTGGCAGCGTGAAGCTTTTTCCCTTTGGTCTTCATGTTCTCCAAAGCGTTGGTGATCTGGTACTCTCCCTTATCGCGAATATTGTTGTCCAACAAATATTGTAACTCGCTACGCAAGTAGTCGCCATCTTTGAAGTAATAAATTCCTATGATAGCCAAGTCGGATACGAATGTTTGAGGCTTCTCAACGAAGTCGGTTATCACGCCGGAGTTATCGAGTTTGACTACCCCGAACATGCGTGGATCATCTATCTTACTCACCCAGATTGTGCCATCACTTTCGGGATTGTCCTGGATTTTTTCGGTTTTGAACAGGGTGTCTGCGAAAGCGATTACCACCTTTCCTGTAAGCGCAGGTTTGGCGCACATAATTGCGTGCGCAGTACCAAGAGCCTCTTCCTGGTAATAGATACTTCCCTTGGCACCTTGAGCTTCTGCAATCTGAATCAAGTTCCTCTCTACTTCTTCTCCGAAGTGCCCTATTACAAAAGCGATTTCATCGACTTTCTCATGACACACCTTGGTGATATCCTCCACCAAGTGTTGAACGATTGGCTTGCCAGCTACGGGTATGAGCGGCTTTGGAATTGAAAGCGTGTGGGGGCGCATCCTTTTGCCCATCCCAGCCATCGGCACTATTATCTTCATAAACAGCTGTTTGAATAGTTTACAAAGGTACTAAAATAGGGTCGGCTTTGCGACCCCAAGACTAATGCTAAAAACCAACCTTGTTATGACGCATCAATTTGTTTATCAATGTTTTATAATACGGTTAGGATGGTTATAAACGGACTATTAAAGTGTGCGTTGGAACGATGTATTTATTTTCCAGTGCTACCAAAACCTCCAGCGCCACGCAGGGTGTCATCCAAAGCATCCACTTCCAACCATTCAACTTGAGCGTGCGAAGACACGACCATTTGCGCGATGCGTTCGCCGTGATTTATAGTGAAAGGTTGTGAGGAGAGATTTACCAAAAGCACCTTTACTTCACCCCTGTAGTCGGCGTCAATAGTCCCTGGAGCGTTTAAGACCGTGATGCCATGTTTAAATGCCAAGCCGCTTCGAGGCCTAATCTGCGCCTCAAAACCAAACGGCAATTCAACAAACAATCCGGTGGGAACCAAGGTGCGTTGTAAGGGCTCCAAAATCAAAGGTGTTTCGAGAACTGCCTTCAAATCCATGCCTGCGGCACCATGGGTTTCATATGCGGGATGTGAGTGTCCCGAGCGATTGACGATTTTAACTTTAGTTTTCATGAATTGATTTTCATTGTTTGGGTTGAATTACCGGCGGCCTTTCCCACTTGCCCATCAACAATAGGAATGAGGTAAAGCATGCGGTGTTGAAAACCAAACGCAGTGCAGTGGAAGGGTCGATCCAAGATTTGAATAATTCAGATAAGGCATAAAAAGCCAATGCTATTGCTATGTAAAAGAGTAAGCGCCCGGTTTGGTAAGGCACAGGATACTTGATTTGGCCAATCACATATGAAAGCACCATCATTCCCGCATAACATCCCAATGTGGCCCAAGCGGCACCCATATATCCCATCGCTGGAACAAGCAAAATGTTTAACCCAATGGTAATAATTGCACCGAACACGGTAAAGAAAAGGCCGAAAGATGTTTTGCCTGTCATTTTATACCACATGCCCAGATTGAAGAAAATTCCCAAGCACATATTGGCGAGCAAAAGTATCGGAACCACTCCCAATCCAACTCTGTAGGGTTCCCCTATGAAATACTTGAACAAATCGATGTACATCATCACCCCCAGGAAAACAATAGTGCAAGTGATGGTGAAATATTTAGTCACTTTAGCGTAGGTTTCTTTCGCATCCTCCTTTCCAAATTGGTTAAAGAAAAAAGGTTCGGCCGAATAGCGAAAGGCTTGAATGAAAAGAGTCATTATAACAGACAGCTTGTAACACGCACCATATATTCCAAGCTGAACCATGGCTTCCTCCTTGTCGGTTATCAAATGGCGAATCAGTGCCCGGTCCAGCGTTTCATTGATCATTCCTGCAAGACCTGCAAAAAGAAGTGGTATGGCATATGTCATTTGCTCACGCCACAATTGAAAATCGAAGTCCATGAACCGGAATCTCATCCTGCCAGCCATCAGCAAACAGGTGGCAGCGCTTGCGAATAAATTGGCCAGAAACACATATCCCGCCCCGACGGCCGGATTGTATAACCATTGGGAAAGCTCAAGAAGCAATCCGCTTTCTTTCCTGCTCCATACCGGAAGGATTACGAAGAAAAGCAAATTGAAAAAAATATTCACAGAGATGCCGAACAACTTCAGGAATGCAAACCGCTTCGCTTTGCCTTCTTGCCGAAGCTTGGCAAAAGGCACTGCCGTGAGAGTATCTAAACCAATCACCATTGCCATATATGTCATATACTCAGGGTGCTCCTGGTAATTGAGCATTTCGGCAAAAGAGCCACTAAACAGAATGATAGATCCGCAAAACACTATGGTTGATACAGCCAGCGAGGCCATGCCCGTAGCAAAAACACTTTTTGTTCGTTCGGGATATTTTCTAGTGAAATGGAAAAAAGCCGTTTCCATTCCATAGGTGAAAATGATGGCTAGAAAAGAGATATAAGCGTATATCTCGGTTACAGCCCCATACTCTCCCGGATTGGTGAACACATGGGTGTGAAGCGGAACAAGCAGGTAATTCAAAAAACGACCAACGATGCTGCTCAATCCGTAGATCGCCGATTCGCCAGCTAGTTTTTTCAGGAGACCCAATGCTTTTGGTATCTATGAGATTGTAAAAACAATTACCATGAAAAAATATTGTATACGATATTAAACCCGCTCCAACGACCTACTTGCCCTTGAATGAGGGAGCACGCTTTTCCAAAAATGCTCCAGCACCTTCCTTGAAATCCTCAGTGATGAAACACTTACCAAACTCATTCACCTCTTTGGAAAAACCATCAGGACCATGTGATGCATTTACGCACCGAATAATGGATGCAATGGCCAATGGCGCTTGCTTTATTATCTTTTCTGCGATCTCCCTGCACTTGGACATTAATTGATCCTGAGACACAACATGATTTACCAGGCCTAGTTGTAAAGCCTCCTCCGATCCGATCATATCGGCAGTCATGAGCAACTCTGTTGCCTTGGTTTTGCCAATGAGGTGTACAAGCCTTTGTGTACCTCCGTAACCGGGAATCAGACCCAGTTTCACTTCAGGTTGTCCGAATTTAGCATTGTCTGATGCGACCCTGATGTGACAAGCCATTGCCAGCTCGCATCCTCCACCAAGAGCAAAACCATTCACCGCAGCAATCACCGGCTTACCAAGTTGCTCAATCGAGTTAAACACATCATGTCCTTTCTGTGCCAAATCCATCCCCTGTTCCTGCGTATAGCTGCTGAACTCAGATATATCGGCTCCCGCAACAAAAGCCTTGGAGCCGGAGCCCGTCAGAATGATGACCTGAACAGCGGGGTTTGATTCGGCAGCACGCATGGCAGCACCAATTTCCTGGATTGTTTGGCGATTCAGAGCATTCAGTTTATCAGGACGGTTAATGGTAATGGTTTGGATGCCACCGTCGACCTCCGTCAAAATATTTTGATAATCCATTTGTCAGAATTTTCTGTTTTGTGCAACCCAATCTTTGATGTACTGAACTATTTCGACGGTGTTTGTTCCCGGAGGAAAAAGTCTTCCCACACCAAGTTCTTGAAGTTTTTTCATATCCTCATCGGGAATGATTCCACCACCAGTAAGCAACACATCATGAATCCCCTTTTCATTAAGAAGATTCTTGATTCTGGGAAAAACCGTCATGTGTGCACCGGAAAGTATGCTTACCCCGATAACATCCACATCTTCCTGTAAGGCGGCATTGACTACCATCTCGGGAGTTTGTCTGAGTCCGGTATATATCACTTCCATGCCAGCATCCCTGAGAAATGATGCAATGACCTTGGCGCCTCTGTCGTGACCATCCAACCCAACCTTGGCCACAAGCACCCGAATGGGTCGGTCATTTTTTGTTGACATGCGTACGGTTTGTTTGACTTCAAAATTAGGAAAAGAAGTCGAGTAAACGAATTTGTAGTACCCATCGGGCTTCAAGCCTCTGCCCCTGGCAACTCTACATGGAAGGAGGTTCCTTCCCCAAGACTTGATTCAAACCAGATGCGTCCTCCCGATTGGCTTACCATCTGGTAGCACATGGCCAACCCCAATCCGGTACCTCCTGATTTGGTGGTAAAGTTGGGGGTGAAGATGCGGGGTTTTAGTTCTTCGGAAATCCCTGTGCCGGTATCCTTGACCGTTACTTGAATTTTTTCGCCGTATCGAGCGATTGAAATTTCCACCGAACCACTACCCTTTGCTTCTACCGCCTGAACGGCATTCTTTGCCAAATTGCCAAAAACACGAAGCATTTGCTCTTTATCGGCATGAACGGGGTGTGGTGAAGGATCTTTTTTCACATAATCAACCTTCACAAAATCATGTTCGGCATACAAGTCAACAACCGAACGAAGCACATCGTCCAATGCAAAAGTTGAATGCTTCGCTGTTGGCATTTGCGCAAAGCTAGAAAACTCCGTTGCGATGTGAGAAAGAGCATCAATTTGTTCGATGAGCACATTTGTCATTCTTTCTGTAATCTGGTCCTTATCGGGGTGGTTTTCCTTCCACGCCCTTTGCAGATGCTGAATGCCAAGGCGCATCGGCGTCAATGGATTTTTAATCTCATGGGCCACTTGTCGAGCCATTTCTCGCCAAGCCAATTCCCGTTCTGAACGAGCCAACTGCTCTGCAGCAGCAGAAAGCTCCGTAGCCTTTCGATTATACTCCTTTACCAAGGCGCCAATTTCATCGTCACGCTCCCATTCTATCAGTTCATTCTTCTTGCCGAATGTAATTCCTGATATCCTACTCCTAATGACCTCCAAGGGCTTGGTCAAACGAGACGAAAGAAATACCGTTCCGAAGGATGCAAAAGCAAATAACAGGACATATAGATTCAACACTGCAACCAAAAAGCCAGAAATGCGCTTCTCCAATTCCGATTGCTGCGAAAAATAAGAAAGATTGATGTAACCCTTGGTTGTTCCATCTGCCTCCCTAATGGGCGCATAGGAGGAGAGATATTCGAATCCACCGATCTGTTCCCGTTGCGCAATAAAGGATGCGTGATTTGACTTCAACTGGTAAAACGCCTTACGATCCATCAATGGCGCCACTACATGAAAGTCATATAGCTTGGGTTGCGAAGAGTAAAGTAGTCGTCCACCTTGATTGTAAAGATTGAAGTCGGTTCCCAACGATTTGGCTAGTCCACTCATGGAAAAACTCATCTCATCGCCTCCTAAAAAAGGCATTCCTGCATACCGCGTATCAATTTCATTTCTCAGTACGGAAAGAATTGACCTTATTCGACCCTCTGTCTCTGGTCCGCCCGCGGATTGATAGGTGTTATAAACATAAAATACGGTGGCTCCCCCGGTAACCACCATTGTAACAACAACGGCCAGCACCAAATGGATGCGAATCCTGCTTCCAATTCCAAGGCGCCATTTCCAACCACTGCGAAACCAAGAAGTCAAAGCAAAAACAAAAACAAACAGCAGACCGTAAAATGCAAACAGGTATGAGAAGGTTGTCAGAAGATAGTATGCGCCCTTCAAAGGCAAACTGATCAAAAGATAAGATCCAGGAATGGTTTGAAGTGCATAATGTGAATAACCTCCGAATTTGAAAAATCCGCTGCCTTCAAGTTGGCTCTTGGGATTTATAGGATCCATTTCAATTGGATATGGGAATATGCCCGCCTGATTGACCAGGGTGTCGTTGCGGTAAAAGGCGTAAGAGTAATCGCCAAGAGGTTTCTGTTGGGGGACCGATTCACTTATGAGTAATTCAGGAAAGCCGTATCGATCGACCAATGGTTTCGAAGACATCGCAACTACAATGGTGCCAACAAGAGAATCGGCAGAATATACACCGATTCGTCCAGTGTAATTGTGTTTGCCAGAAGCTCCGCCGGTATGAAACAATCCATGGCGCACCGTATCATTGCCTGTTTGACGAATCTGCTGGTCATATAATTCGAGCGACCATGTTGGATCGCCCATTGCATTAAAAGGGATTCCATTGGAGTCGAAGCAGCGAATCGTTATATCATACCTCTCCCAATAACCGTTCAAATGGTTTCGTAGCACGCGGCGTTCTATCTCCTCAAAAGCAATATTGTTGTCTGTTTGTTTTTGCGATTGGGCAAAAAATGTAGCCAGTTTGTTGTCATTTCGAACAGACTGCAAAACATCATTGAATAGATATTCGGCGATTCGATCTTTTTCTGTTTCCAATCGTGATGCCATGATAACACGGTAGTCTCTTTCTCGATTTTGGTCCAGCCAGAAAAGCAATCCAGCGGCCACCAGAGCCGTGGCAGCCAGTAATGTCATATAAGCATTAAATCCAGATAGCCTTATGAGCACAACCGAGAAACACAGCATGAGGATTGCCCATGATACCAGAACGATGGATAATGTGTTCCCTAATTCGGAATTTGAAAAAAGCAGAATGGCTGCGATGGCAATGGGTATGGAAAGTAGAAAAGCCGACTTCGTTCGTAAACCCAATCCACTTCTTTGAAAAGACCTATAAACCGTGCGTGAAATCAAAAATCCGGTAAGCACCAGCAATCCCAAAACGAAAAAGCCATAAAAACTATAGGTATTCCATGAAAACACCGTGTTGAAGTCAAAAGATATCCTTGAATCAAGAACAAGCCCCCATGCTAGCCAGGTGGATGATAATATGAAACCACAACCGATGATCATCTTGATGAAAAGCATACTTGTTGAATTCCTTGTTTTTTCTGGGGTGCGATTTTGAAAAACCCACGCTGAAAGCAACAATACCATCGCCACCAAAAACAAATCTGCAGGCGACTTCAACAACCATTCACTAGCATAAATATCGGGTCTGAAAAACAACCATTGCGAGAACGGCAACGCTTGAAGCATATCACTTGCAAACCAGCGGATAAAAAGAAGTACGACCGTCATACCCCAGAAGGAAAGGAGCCAAGAGATTCCTTTTTCAAGCATAAACTTCAGCGCCCCTACAAAAAGCAATGCGACGCCGCAAAACAAAAGCCAGTTTGAAATCGGCGAGGAGATAGGTATCGCAGATGAACGCTCCAAATAAAATCCATCATGGGGCTCAATAGCCTCTGCTCCGCCTTTCGTAGGTGAAACGATTTCCCAATAATCGCATATGCCCAACTTGGGATTGAACTCGTTTTTCAAAAAGCGGTTGGTAATAGGATATTGCTTCTTGATAAGCACATAGGTCAAACATGTCAATTCGTTTTTGCGATACATGCTGGTCTTGTACCAGCCGTTTTGACTAAAAAAAATTTTGTCCGAGGTGTCAGACAATGAAGGATATAGTTGGTTATCGCTCCACCACACCAAGGAATCCCCTTTGAAAATAAAACTAAAAAGTCCTTGTGAAGGTATTTCAGGCAACAAACCTGTTGAATATGATTCAACCGCGGATTGGCTGTATAATCGCGCTGTGGACTTGATTTCAGAATAATACTTTTTTGAATCGGAAAGCTTTCTTTTATGGCTGTCGCCAGATGCCTGCTGACCAAAGAAAAAATATCCCAACAGAATCAGGCCAATGGCAAATAAAAAAATCCAATGCGAGGCCCTCATAAAAGGTAAAATTAAATAATTGCGCGTTTATGCGCCTAGACAGATGTCGCGACAACCTTTCCTGTGGCAAACACTGTTTTGCCAGGGAGATAGATCAGACCTTCAAAAGCAAAGTGATTACCTGCCTTGGCGTTCGAGCCTTTCCAGTCTGGTTCTTAACTCCTGCAATTCCTTTTCCTGCTGTGCTACAATGCTTATGAGATAAACACCGACCTTGTCATATCTGACACTGTAGGGCTCTATCTCGGTAGCGGACAACACCTCCTCGCCTTTTTCATTTCTCTGCACTTCACCATCATTGCCTATCCAGGTGCGCTTGGGTCCATAAACCACAAGGTCTGGAACCAATTGCTCTACTTCTTCGGCAACCAAGCCTATATCCGGATCGCCTCCCAACGATTTCTTCAAGCTGAAGCTAACAGGCCTAAGCTGCAGGAATTTCTCACGGTCAATTTCCAAATCCCTGATATTGTCTTTAACACGCCTTGTCGAGCTTTGCGGCACCAATAGTCCCCCACTGGTACGCACGACGGCTGTTCCAGTGCCTGTAGATGAACTTCCAAGGCGAAAGCTGCTATTGGCATACACCTGACCAGAGGAGGCTGTGGAAGTTGTTCCAACACTTAGTCCAGTAGATACATGTGCATCTCCACTTACACTTAAGTTGAAAGAGGATGAAGGCGATGAGCCTACTCCGATATTTGATCCTACACGAAGAGTGTATGATGATGAAGGTGTCGCTCCGACGCCCATGTAATCTTTGACCTCAGCATTTCCATCGACACTTAAATCATAAGACGAGCTAGGTGACAATCCGATTCCGACATTGTTGTTGACCAATAAATCAAAGGAGCTTGAAGGGGTTGTGTTTATGGATACATAACCTGTGGATGAGTTGCCCATGACTCGAAGCGTATTGGTACAATCCCAATCGCCAGACCCATCCCCACGCAATGTCCAACCATCATTGAAAGTGGTACCGCAGTTCACCGTGGCATTGCCACCACCACCTCCTCCTCCCGTTCCGTTATCAACCATGAGTCGAGCCCACTTGGTTCCATCCCAATAATAATAACCAGGCGTTACATCGTTGATGGTTGTAGTGTTGTATACCAGCAGGCTGGGGGCTGGAGCTGTTATCGGCGAAGGTGAGATTGTCTGAACTAGCGAAACTCTTGGTACCAATAGACCTTTGTCAACATAGTTAAGATCCAATGCGGCAGAAGGATCTGCCGGGGTGCCCGATGGGCTAACACTTACGCCTTGTGATTGCGCCAAGTTGCATGACAAAACAAAAAATAAAAACAGAATGGCCTTTTTCATGTATTAGTGAGTTGGGGATTATTTGTGGATTATCGTTTTAAAGACTCCGGAAGAAACATCGCCTTCGATGCGAACCGTATATACTCCAGATGTCAATAACAAAGGTTGTAAGTCGATGATTGCCGTATTCGACTTTTCAGTTTCCAGACCAAATACTTTTCGACCTGCAAGATCCAAGATGGTTATCGAGGATTTTTCTCCAAACGAATTCAAGCCGTTTAAAAAAATGCGGTCGTTGGCGGGATTTGGATGAATCCGAAAAGGGGACGAATCTAAATTATTGATGGATGTGGATGATGATTCACCAATGACGAATACCCCTTCATTCAAAACACCTGATGCCGTTGCTCCATTGTTGGATGTGATTTCACTTTGCCATCCGCTCTGGGGCCTGTATCTCCGAATCAGGTAGTTAGAAGGTGATCCGGTAAAGGGGGTGTTTGAGTAATCGAATGTAACATCATAATCAGCATATGCCAAAGCACTTTGCGAGAGCGACCAATGCCTGTCTACTCGTGCTGATGGGTCGATTCCAGAAGCCCCTATCGTAGGAAAGTTCTCAAGCGAAGAAGGCCCTGATGTGGTAGACGCAACCATTGTTCCTGCATTGGAAACAGATGATAATGATACTATAGCCGGAGCATATGCGTTGCTTCCAATCTCATACTTGAATGAGGGAGGATTCCCAAGCGCATAGGCAACACGAAGATTGCCATTGACATATTTGCCCGCTCCTGCTCCAAGAATCGGGTTGGCCGGCGGATTTATCATGCGAACCTCGTAGGGGCCCGTATTTATTTTTCCGGAATTGAACACCAATGTTTGGCCAATATTGGTGTTGTTCGACAAAGCCACATTCGAGGTGTTCGTGATTCGAAGGAGTGAAAATGTGGTCGTGCTACTTCCACCGATGAATTGCAATTGGTTTCCATTGAAATCGACATTCCCTGTCAAGGCTCCCGTCAAACCCAGTCCGTTGTTGATCCAGTCGCCACCTAGATAAATCGTTCCAGCGTTTTGTATAGCCCCGTTGTTTTGTATGCTTATGCCGCCCGAAGTCAAAACTGTGCTGGAGTTTGAAACATGCAACACTGCTCCGTCCGTGCGGATTATCTGGGCCATCGCCGAAAGGCTGAAAAAACAAATAGCAGATACAATGAAAAATCTCAACATGACACAATGATAATAAATCTAATTCAAATATTAACCCTCACTTTTGTGCTGTGATGGCTTTTTGAATACGACAAATGGTTTTTTCCAATCGCTTCGCACTTAACTGACATTCCCAAACTCGAACCACTGTCCATCCGAGTTGGCGCAATCGCTTCCTGTTTCGTTCATCCCTATTTCGATTTCCCTCGATTTTTTTCCTCCAAAATTCGACACGGGTCTTGGGAAACCTGAAAACACGACAATTACGATGTCCATGCCAAAAGCAACCATCCACAATGACAACAGCACTGAAGCGAGGAAGTACCAAGTCGGGCTTGCCAGGCAAATCCTTAACATGCAATCTATATCTGAAACCTCTGGAAAACAATTCACGCCGAACGATCATCTCCGGTGTTGTATTCTTTGAACGAATACGACTCATGATGGCACTCCGCTTGGCTTTGGTGAATATATCTGCCATGAACTGATTTCTTTGGATTTCACATCATATCCAAAAACAACAACAAATGCGCCATTTTATCCATCAAAAAATGGGTTTTTTACTATGTCCTTGGGGGTACTAAGCCTTGACCAACCAATTTGATTGCGTTTAATCAAATATCTTTATATTTGATGTATGTACGAATCTAATCCCACATGAAAAGAATATACACCACTATTTTTCTCCTTTTGCTTTTTTGTACGAACCAAGCACAAGCACAATGCACCACTACAAATGCAACCAGCTGCGCATGTGCAACACCTGGAGCCACCAATTGTGATTTGTTACCGGATATTATTACAGCACGTCCTCCGCTGTTGGTGATTGGAAATAATGGCGTTGTGGAGTATGCCCAGGTAGGCAACGGAGCCAACAACGGACGCTTGCGCGTATCAGTGTCCTCGCCAAATATCGGTCACGGCCCATTGGAGATACGAGCCACCAATACCTATCTGTGCGGCACAGATACTTTTGTAGGCGTAGCTCCAGCAACATGCCCAAACACCGGATTGCCACCTCGTACTCTTGTGGTTCAAAGAGTTTATCAAAAGAATGGCAATACGATGAACTATTACGACCGTCATGCTGGATCTATGACTTACCATCCCACGCATGGACACATGCATGTCGACGAATGGGGATCGTATACCCTTAGGTCAATGAGCAATGATCCTGATCCGATGAACTGGCCTATTATCGGCGCTGGTGCCAAGCTTGCTTTTTGTTTGATGGATTACGGTTCTTGTTCCACTTATAACGGACATTGTGTCGACTCCTCTGGAAACACCATGGTGAACGCGAACTTCCCTAACTACGGTTTGGGAGGAGGTAACTATGGATGCTCGCTGACCATGCAAGGCATATCATCGGGTTATACTGACATCTACTACCAATACCTCGACGGCATGTATCTCGACATTCCTCCTGGAACATGCAACGGACAATACTACATCGTTGTCAAGCTGGACCCGAACGATTATTTCCTTGAAGAAAACGAAAACAACAATGTACTTGTAGTGCCTTTCACCCTCACCAAACAAGCAGGAACCGTTCCAAGCATAATTCCCTCTGGCAACACTGCCTTGTGCCCAGGAGAATCCGTTACACTTACCTCTAGTCCAGCACCGAACTACCTTTGGAGCAACGGAGCAACAACTCAATCCATTACCGTTCCTTATTCGGCATTGGGCTCTTACACGGTGTCCACCGATGTGAACACCAGCTGTCCTGGCACCTCAAACCCTATCAACATCACAGCCAACTCCATTCCTGTGCAAGTTGCCGCTACTTCCACTTCTATTTGCTTTGGAGATACCACAACTCTGTCGGCTCAAATTGGTGCCTTGCAAACCGGCTACTCACAGGTTTCTTTTACCAACTCCAACGACTACAGTATTCCAGACAACAATTCAACCGGAGTACAATCACCCATCAGCGTAAGCAACCTGAATCCAGCTACCTTGAATCCAGGAACAGTGGTGTCGGTTCAACTCGATTTAACACACACCTATACGGGCGATCTTTTGCTCGAGTTGGTTGCACCATCCGGCGACAAGGTGAAACTAAGCAACCGAAGAGGAGGCGGCGGCAACAACTTTATAGGAACCACCTTCAACATGTTGGCTTCAACGCCCATTGCAAATGGAACACCCCCATTCTCGGGAACATTTACTCCTGACGACAACTTCAACCTGTTGACGGGAAATATCAATGGCGTTTGGAACTTGAAGGTTACCGATTTGGCTGGCGCCGATACGGGATCCATCAACAACTGGAGCCTCAACCTAAACAACCTGGTCCCGGCACAACTTTCCTATTCATGGACCTCAAGCCCTGCTGGCTTCACCTCTACCGACTCGATCATTACCATTTCCCCATCGGCAAACACCACCTATAACCTCACCGTAAGCAATCCTTTAAATGGATGTAGTAACAATACAGCTGCAACCATTACTGTTCATCAAAATCCGGTGGCAGCATTCAACCCTATGCCAATGGCATGCACAAACATCGCCAGCATGCCACTCACATCAGGGTGGCCAAACGGAGGAGCTTATTCAGGACCCGGCGTTATGAATAATAACTTCTATCCGGTTCTGGCCGGAGTGGGCATTCACACGATTCAATATGACTACACCGACGCTAACGGTTGTCATGATGAGGCTACACAAACCATACAAGTAGAGCAAACACCCTTCAGCCCAACAACCTTAAATGGGAAAACATCCGTTTGCAGAAATTCCACCCAGACCTATTCAGTACCTTCCGATCCCAACGCCACCTCATACGCGTGGGTGGTTCCATCAGGTGTTCAAATCTTAAACGGTCAAGGTACCAACACTGTAGATGTGCTGTTTTCCAGTAATTACAACACCGGCAACATGTGTGTTTATGCAACTAACTCTTGTGGCTCGTCTCCATCCTATTGTGTAACGCTTCAGCGACAAAGCAACAGGTATTGTGCCGTAAAAGTGCCTGTATCCAACCCCTCTCGTGAGCCTGGGCCTTCAAGCATGGATGCATCCATTACGATTCAACCAAACCCGATATCTACCTCCGCCACCTTGTCCATGTTCGACTTTCCTGCGGGAACCTACAAAGTGGTTGTGTTAGATGTTTTAGGGAAAGAGGTGATGTCGTATCCTATTCAATCCTCACACCATCACGAAAGCCATACGATCGATTTTTCAAGTCAACCTAAAGGAGTATATCTTATTCAAGTACTTGGGGCTTCCTTGAACAAGCAGCTGAAAGCTGTCGTAGAGTGATAACAAAACGCGAGACCTTGTTTGCAAGACAAGGTCTCTTGGGAGAACAGGGGTTACACTTGTGTAACCCCTGTTCTGATTTTAACTACCTTCGCACCCGGTATTGTTTATTAAAAAATCCATGAGAAAAAACCTACTTCTATCTTTCCTGGCTATTACATTTTTATTGGTCAACCAAAATGTAACAGCCCAAGTCAACCGTTGTGGCATCAACGAACATGAGCAATGGTTGCAATCCAAAAATCCCAAGCGGGCCGATCAGCGTGAGCGATTCAACCAAATGGTAAACGAATATGCCGATCAATTGCTGTCGTCCAAAACAACTTTGCCAAACATAACCATTCCAGTGGTTGTACATTTGGTTTACAAAACAACAGCACAGAATATCAGTGACGCACAAATCCTCTCCCAAATCGACATCCTTAATCAAGACTTCAACCGTCAAAATCCAGATACGGCAAATACTCCGGCGCCATTCAAGCCCCTTGCAGGAACTGCCAATATTACTTTTTGCTTGGCTCAAGTAGATCCGTTGGGCAACCCTACCAACGGTATCGAGCGCCGACTCACTACGGTGAATTCTTTCAGCACCAACGATGCGGTAAAAAGCTTCGCTAGTGGAGGGCTTGATGCTTGGGACCCTAGCCAATATTTCAATATTTGGGTTTGCAACTTAGGCGGTGGATTGCTTGGTTATGGTGAGTTCCCTACAAACCAGCTGTCGAACACTTACGGAGTGGTCATTGGATACAACTATTTTGGAAATACAGGAACGATATCACCTCCCTATAACTTAGGAAGAACCGCCACTCACGAAGTGGGCCATTGCTTCAACCTTTTTCATATTTGGGGCGACGATGGTACGGGATGCAGTGGTAGCGACCAATGTGCCGATACACCTAATCAAGGTGGAGAAAACTACACTTGTCCCGGCTTCCCATCCATCTCATGTAACAACGGACCGAACGGCGACATGTGGATGAACTATATGGATTATTCCGATGATGTTTGCATGAATATGTTCACCGCCGGACAAGTTGCCCGGATGTTAGCTGTTGTAAATAACGGTCCTTATTCGAACCTGCAAAACTCCGCAGCTTGCGGATCCAGCAACTTACTGGCTTTGGATGCCAGAATGATGGGCGTGGACTTCCCTACGGGGAATATTTGCAATGGTGTGATTGCACCTATTGTAGAATTAAAGAACCAAGGTGTTGATACCTTGACAAGCGTAGTTATAAACTATGATATCGACAACGGCCCTGCACAATCCTACACTTGGACAGGATCGCTGGCTAGTTTGAACACGACAACGATTACCTTGCCCACCATCACCGCTTCAGCCGGACCACACACCTTCAATGTTTCCTCGTCTCTACCCAACAATAACCCGGATCAGGATCCATCTAATGACAACGCCACCTCAAATTTCTCGGTAGTTGGAGTTGGACAACCCGCTCCATATATCGAAGGCTTTGAAGCTGCTTTCCCTGCGATAGGATCTACACTTTATAACCCTGATGCCAATTTCACTTGGGAACAGACTGCTGCAGCTGCAAAAACCGGAACCAAATCTATCTACATAAACAACTATGACTACGCATCCAATGGCGAAATAGACGAATTCATACTACCTAACCTGGATTTAACATCTATCAATGCACCGAAATTGTCGTTTTGGGTGGCATATCGACTTTACACTAATCCTACTGCCAATCCGAATTACTCCGACACATTGGAAGTTCTGGTTTCAACGGATTGCGGACAAACCTTTACCAGTGCTTACAAGAAGTTTTCAAACGCATTGGTTACTACACCAGCCCCTTTCTATACAACCGCTGCATTCGTTCCCACGGCAACCCAATGGAGAAGAGACTCCATTGATTTGGCTGCTTATTCATCATTTAACAATGTTGTTGTTAAATTCAGATGTATCACCGATTATGAAAACAATCTTTATCTAGACGATATCAACATTGATGGCACAACAGGATTCAATGAAATGTCCTCTTCTGGCTCGATATCCGTTTATCCGAATCCTTCTCGAGACCACATCGTTGTTGATCTTTCAAGTATTAAATCAGACAAATTGGTAGATATCCGTATCAGCGATATTGCTGGCAGGATTGTTTATTCATCTCGCGGTGATTCAGGAGGACAACTGTTGCGCCTAGAGACTACACGATTTGATTCAGGCATGTATATTTTAGAAGTCCAATCGGAGGGACAAATAAAAAGAGTAAGCTTTACAAAAAACTAAAGTTCTCTTCCACAAAA
>Ga0315906_10003494_pt1 | contig 20858 bp, 24 predicted proteins | sample LakEriMetagenome_4_FD_203526 | JGI IMG/M metagenome (GOLD analysis project Ga0315906, IMG submission 203526) | Freshwater fungal communities from buoy surface, Lake Erie, Ohio, United States - Buoy 2 MA122 | ecosystem: Environmental > Aquatic > Freshwater > Lake > Lake biofilm | place: USA...
ATCTATAAGTTCTTTTGTGGTGGTGACCTTCTTGACCGGTCCAAACAGACCTTCGAGCACCAACTTATGAGTCTGGGCACCATCAAGAGTACCTGTAAATCCAAATCTGTATTGGCAATCTACCAACTTCTCCATGATAGAAGTCAACGATTTGGCTTTAAAGAGATGTGCTTCGTCGCCGATGACTACATCAAACCTATCAAACCAAGATTTAGGCATCTTGTAGATAGACTGCCATGTAGTGATGGTTATTGGTTTGTCTACGTCCTTTTCTTCTCCTGAATAGATCCTATGACAATGCTTTTCAGAGTCATATCCATAAGATTGGAAGTCAGTATACATCTGATGGACAAGAGAAGTAGTAGGAACGATAAGAAGAGTACGAGCACTAAACCATCTGCTGATCAGATAGATGATGAATGATTTACCAGATGCAGTGGGAGACAAGAGGACAGCTCGACGATTGCGAACTGCATAAACAAATGCGTCTACTTGATAGTCTCTTGGTTGAAATGGGAGAGCAAGAGATGAGATGAAGTCTTGTGCTTCTTTGAGAGAGAACTCATCAGCACTGAAGTCGGTTAGGTACTCTATTTGATATTCACGTTCTTCACAGAACTTCTCGAGATACCCGTTTAGTCCTCCATATAACACTTGGCCACGCACATTAAATATGTGCACATCTCCATTCCACATACCAGACCTATACTGAGGCATAAACTGGTAACCAGGAACTTTGAAAGTGAAAAACGAATCGATCTCCTTGGCCAACCAAGGTTCACAATGGATTCTGTTGTATACTTCATTTAGTTTCTCTACGCGTACTACATCCATCATACACCATTCATAAATTTAGCCCAATCAATCGCATTCTTTATCTGGTAATTACGGTTATTCAAAGCTTTGATGATGTTCTCAAGCAGATTGATCTTTTCTTTCTGGTACTCGATCTTAAGCTGAGAGTTATGAATATCTGTATCACCTTCTAAGTATATATTCAGATCAGTTTTTAGCACTTTGAGAGTAAAAGGATTCCATCCGTTCTCTTTCAGTTCTTCTTGGCTAAGCGTGCCATTATAGTATTCATGCTTAGTCTTATATAAGACCTTGTATTGGTATTCAAGTTTCTTAAGTAGAAGCCTTTCCTCAGAGTACATCTTAAAGTAGGTCGAATGATACTGAGCTATCTTTAGACTTTCTTCGCCTAGTTCAGATCTATCAATCTGACTATCTTTTTCCCAAAGAGATTGAATCTCTTCTAATTTCATGATTAAATCCTATATCAATATTATTCAGGATACCATAGATTATACTACAGTAGAATTAAATTGTAAATGCCTAGACAGCAGAAATAGTGTAGCGAAGGTAAGAAAAGGTTGCGGTGGCTTCCACAGAGATTACATCAGACATCTTTGTATCGAATGAAAAGCCAGATAGATTGATAGGAGCTAAGTCAAAGAAATGCACTTGCACGATAGGATTCATTACGGAATTCATGATAAAAAGCGTACCATCTGATTTTATTTGACCCGGTTTGTTGAATCGATTTGAGTTTGTAGAGTCAGGACCAGTACCTATATATTGATCAAATTTTTCTGGGAAACCCAGGCCAATCATCCAGTTATGAAGTTCAAGATAATTAGACATGTCTTCATCGACCCGAAAGGTTACTTGTAACTTTTCAAAAGTTAATTGCTCACCAGAAAATGGAATATTAACAAAAGGAGTTTGCACCACAGCTTCAGGCAAACTTATTCCAGGTAAATTCACGGATTGTACGAACCAATTCATATTAGGAGTTTTCTTAATTAAGAATTTGAATCCTAATGGTGAAAGAAAGTTCTTGTTTGAAGGTTGATTATCTACGGCTGACATAAGATCTCCTTTTTCATTATTTATGCAAAAAAATAGGAGAGCGGGGCTCTCCTATAATTTTAAGTCTTTATTCTTATTCTAAGAAAAGAGGGGACATTGCGTCCCCTCTTTTTGACTATCTCGTCTCAATTACATGATGTTATTGACGAGAATACGACGATAGTATAGGTTTGTATCCTGTACTAGGCGACCGCTGTTTGCAGGAGTTGTGGCGTTGCCAGCTTCTGCAAATGGGTTGGCTACCATGCCGTAGCGTGTCTTGAAGCCAATCTTTGGCTGGAAGCTATTCTGATCGACTGCACGAACCATCTGGAGTGGAACGTATGGGCAATAGAATAGACCGGCATCGAATGGGCTGGAACCCTTATAACCAGTTGTTAGATAGTTACCAGTTGTATATGGGTCGATGTATACACGAATACGACCATTGAGTACACCAGCGAAGGTGTTACCTGTATCGTCAACGTTTAGGTTGTTGCTGTTTAGAGCAGGAGCGTAATCAAGAACACCAGCCATCTGAAGAGCAGAAGCTACGTCGCTTGAGCAGATGAGGATGTTGCCCTTGCCACGACGTGTGTCTTTGGCAATTTGGTTACATTCACGTTCAACCTGGAACATTAGGCCCTTGAACTTTTCAACTGACCAACGGCCGTTGGAGTCTGTATCAAGGTCGAATACACCGGCTGTGGTTGTACCAGTATTGGCACCGCGTACAGCTGTAATGTTGATTGTGCGGATTACTTCACGATTGATTTCAGCTAGAATTTCGGCGGAAAGAATATTGGATAGTTCTGTTTCAGCATCTAGACCATGAATAGCCTTAAGATCCTGAGCGAGTTCCATTGAGTATTCAGCCTTTAGAGCGCGGCTTAGAGCAGTTACTGTTACCTTCTCGATGCTGAATGCCATTTCAGGAATTGCAGGATGAGAAGTAGTACCTAGAGCTTCGGCGTTGGCTAGTGGTAGACCAATACCCATATTGTAAAGGGCATTACTAACGTTGCTGTTAGCAGAAGGAACTGTACCGACTTGACCGTTACCGAAGGCAGCTGTGTTAGGTACTCTTGGTGAAGAGAATGAAGTATTCGCTTCGTTATAAAGTGCTTCTGCACTGGTCTGATCTGTGTAGCGAGCGCGCATTGCAAAGATTAGACCTGTTGGGCCAGTCATTGGCTGTACACCGCAGATGTCATAAGCAATGAGGTTAGGCATTGAACGACGAACGAGTGAAATCAAGACTGGGTCAAATGTATCAATTGCACCATCAGATGCAGTTGAAGATGAAGCGCCCATTGAGTTTGTTGGAGCAGCTTCGCCAAGAAGATGCTGATAACCAAGCTGACGACCAGCTTCCCGTAGAGCGTTCTCTGTGTTTTCTAGAATGACTGCCGTAACTGCACGACGATGTGTGTCGGCAATCTTTGGTAGGTCAGGATGCTGTAGGACTGGGGCCCACTTTCTTTGTGCTTCTTCAGTTAGAATCATTGGTTTCTCCTTTGTTAGCAATCAATTATCTTGCTATTTTACTATTTATAAAACGAATGTTTTTTACTTAACAGTGTTTCTGCTAATGGCTTTCATATAGTGGGCCATAGGACCTCTTGTTACCGGCATTTCTTCTTCACCTTCAAAAGATTCTTCAAGAAGACCCGAGGTTCTCTTCTCTGCCTTAGCAGTGCCGAAGTAATTCTCTTTGATGATCTGAAGCTTTTTCTTATAGTTAGAAAGATCGTCGTACTCTACACCTTCCGTTAGCTTCTTGAACTTCTCAACCTGAGTAGCTACTAGGCCTTCTGAGATTTCGTTGAAAACTTCTTCAGTGTTCATTTCGTTGATTGAAGCAGCAAGTTCGATATTTTCGTTAACAGCTTCGTTCAACTGATCTTCGAGTTCTTGTACGCGAGCAGATAGCTCTTCTACGACGTCAAATCTTTCGTTAGGAACGTCAATATAGTGCTCGGCAAATAGATTCTTTAGGCCTTCAATAAATTCTTCTGTGATTTCTGACTTAAGTGCAGATTCAACAGCAATTTCATTGGTTTCCATCCACTGTTCTGTAACATAGTTTAGATATTCGTCAAGCTTAGCAGCAAGACCTTCTAGATCCTGAATTGACTGCTCTTCGATTTCTTCGAGCTTGGCATTAAGTGCAGCTTCATATTCTTCTTCTAGAGCAGCGACGATTTCAACAACGCGCTCGCTAACTGCGGCTTCGAAGATCGTGCCGGCTTTTTCTTTGAATTCTTCAGAGAGATCTTCTCCGTCGAACATTACGTCGATGTGTTCTTTCATACCCGTTCCTTTAGTGGCAACAGAAGCTCTGTTCTTGGCAGAAGCATCGCCTGTTGGCTTTGTATTGGTTTCTGCATCTGTGTCTTCTACACCAGGATTGTTAGGATCTACGATCTTAACTGGAGCAAGATCGCCCTGAGCTTTACTATTGCCGGGGGCCTTAGCACGAACGCCGGTTGGTTCTGCGACCTTAGAAGTGCCAGTGGCGCCGCCACCGACTTCTACAGCTTCGTCTAACTCAACGTCTTTCATCTTTCTAATCGTTTCTGTAAGATTCATCTAGAAACTCCTTCTAAAAATTATGTTTGATATATTTATTAAAACTTATTTTTTAACCAATTCGTTGAGAAAGCTAGCAAATACACTTAGCTTTGCTTCATCGAGATTCTTTGATGAAGTTCTTTTAATCGTTTTCTTCATCTCTTCAAGCTTTTGTGCTTTAAGAAGACCGTTATCCCATACCCATTCTACACCTTCCATGATGCCACGAACGAATGCATCTGGAGCAGAAGGATCGGCCACGATATCGGCAGCTGTAGCTAGATGAAAGTCATCTTGTACTTCCATAAAGCCTTGCTTATTTTCTTTGATAGAACCCATACCGCGAGTAGATACGCCTAAAGAAGCTCCTTCATCCATAAGATTCTTCACAATATTACCCATAGGAGTATCCATGATCTTAGCACGACCATAGAAATTGTTTCCATCTTGACGAAGTTCTTTGATCATATGAGATACACGATCAAGATTGATTGATGGACCTTGAGGATGACCTAATTCTCCGTATGCACGATTCTGTTGAACCGATTCCTTCATATAGCGTTCTGCTTCTTTCTGAAGGATCGACACTGGGTACATACGACCATTACGATTCTGAATATTACCTTGCATGAAGATGCCTTCGATAAAGTAATCTTTCTTTCCAGATTCTTTGGCTTCTGTAACGTAACGGACATTTTCCATTTGTTCGCAGATTAATTTCATTTGATGAATCCTTGCTTATCGATCTACAGTTGGTGTTTTTTGAAATTCAATCATCAAATAACCAGTAGTGCTATTGATTAAACCGACCGAGCAATTAGCGGTTGTGTTTTTAATCAATGATGCACCACTGCCTGCAAAATCTATATAGCCAGTACCATCTAATACTAGTACAGTGTTGCCTGTTTGAAAACTTACATTTGCAACACTACTGTTACCTGTGCCGCGATTGACGATCCAATAAGAATTGCCGCCAATAGCTGTTGAACCCCACCAAACTTGCGTGATTGCAGCACTAGTAATAGTTTCATATACAGTACTATTACCAAACGCAATATTACTTACAGATGAATTGCCTGCAATAACAATACAATCGTTGCCCGTTACATGAACGACCGCGGATGCACCTGATCTATTAATCATAGTTGCCATAATTAATCACCTCTCTTAGCAGAGTAATATGCGGCTAAAGCTTGTTTCATTCGTTCTTTCTTAGATTTACCAGCAAACTTAGGATCTTTTGAATGAACAAAATCTGAAATATAAGCTCCTGCGCCCATTGAAGGATTTAGGACTTCATCTACTTGAACTTCTTCTTTACGAAGCAACTTGAAGTCTTCAGCGTCTATTTTACCATTTTTATTTGCATCAATTTTATGCTGATTGCCAACTAATGGCTTAGCTGATGGATCCTTAACTCCATAATTCTTTAGACGATTAAAAAGCTTTTCAGTTGGGCTCTTTTTTCTTCTTGCTTCATAAATGTGTTCAACTGATTCTTTATTATGTTTATAAGCTGGGCCGGAAGTTGGTTTATAATATTTTTTAAGCTCGGCTTTACTTTTTTCATTTTCTTGACGATTTACATTATTAAGATTTGTTTGAGCATGCAATCTTGCATAACGAACTGCTTCCTTGCCATGATTTTTTTGTATTCGTGTAAGTACATGTCTGGCTTCATCTTCATGGGCTTCAGGATATTGCGAATCACGAGACTTTACTATGTGATCAGAATACTTATCTACAAGCTTATCTAGTTCAGGATTATGTTCTTCTTTTTGAACTTTATTAGCAGCAGTTTTAATCATCTTAATGCGTTTAACATATGCTTGACCAGCTCTATCTGGATCGCCATGTTTAGCGATCATATCCATAGCATCTGCTTTTGATGGTGCAGAAACTCCAGCTTTTTGTAGATGACGAAGAAATCTAAAATGAGATGCGTGTGAATCTTCATTAACTTCTTCTATTTCTTCGTTCTTAGCGGCATATCGCTTTTTTATTCTTGCCATTTCACGTTCAGTAGCTGCTCTACGTTCTGGTGACATTCCTTGTGATTTATGTGGAGTTAAACCGGGTGTTAGTGTAGATGGCTTATAATCTGGATCTGAACGTAGATAGCTAGTGTTATCTCTTCTATATCCTTCATAAACCTTTTCATCTTCATCTGGGTTATATCCGTGACGCTCTTTGGCGCGCTCAAGAGTCTTTACATTTGTAGCATTAAAGACATCGTCTTTATTGCCATTGCGATCATCTGTTTTTTGAACTACATGCTTTTTCTTGAAGCGAAGTTCATCAGTGCTCTTAGGAGCATAACCATCTTTTGTATCTGGCTTTTCTAAAGCTTTCTTTTTGGCTCTATCTAAAAGTTCAGTTAGATTAATCATCTGATTCTCCGTCTTCTTGTTCTTCTGTGTCTTCGTCTTCTAATTCGATTTCTTCTGTATCGAGTTCTTCGACATCGATATCCATATCATCTAATGCCTGTTGTAGTTCATCTTCATCATATTCTTCGTCATCTTCAGTTTCGTCAGCAGGATCATTAAACATACGTTGAGCAACTTCTTGCTTTTTAGCAGCTAAAGCATCAACAGCGCGCTGACTCAATAGCTTATCTAAAGAAGCAGCAAAATCGATAGGTTGATTTTCATTTGCATATTTAACTAGATCAAATACTTCTACATCAGCCATACTTAATTCCTTTATTTATAATCTATTTATTTGTTGGTTTAGCGCCGTTTTCTATTGCTTGTTGTTGCGCGGCCGCGTCTTCAGGTGACACTATAATACCTTGTTCAGTTTCGCCTTCTATCTGAGTATTGATCTCTTCAATATCTTCATCGGTTTGACGAAGTACATTTTTTCGAACCCATTCGGATGAATAATATTTACCAACATATGCATCAACTAAATTAAGCGCATTTAGACGATCGTTAAGCACTTCAAGATCTTTAAGTTCAGAATAATGATTATCTTTAGCAAAATTAAATCTAATATTATCACTAAGTTGATTCCAATCTTCTGGAGTAATTATCTTCTTTAAGATGAGCTGCTTTTCTAAAGCTTGTAGGAATAATTGTGAGAAACGAGTCTGAAGACGAGTGATCATCTTAGAGAACTTAACTTCATCTCGTGTAATCTCAGTAGCACGACCTAAATTGTATGTTTGCTCTGGTTCAATACGATTGATTGGTATGTTCAACGCTTTATATAAGTTACGTTGGAAATACTTAACGTCTTCTAATTGACCTAAGTTTTGACCAGGTGGTAGAGTTTGGATTTCTGTACCTTTACCGCCTTCACGACGAGGTAGCCAGAAATCCTCTAACATGGTCATGAACTTTCGATCATCACGTACTTCACCTGAAGCAGAGTCATAAACTACTCTGTTCTTGAATCGAGCCATAATATCACGAAGATACTGTTCAGCTTTCATCTTAGGCAAGTTACCTACATCGATATAGAATATGCGACGCTCAGGTGCACGAGAAATGCGATAAATCAACGTAGCATCTTCAAGAGTTCTTAATTGATTTAGCGGCTTAATTGCTTTATGTAATGCACCTAAAACCAACTGGTTGTTCTTATCAGTTATACCCGATGTTACATGAAGTATAGCATCTGCAGAAATTTTTACGCCAGATGTGCCAGTAGCAGTAGTTGTTTGGGCAATATTCTGAGCAAATCCTTTTTCATTATAGATGAAGTATTCAGATTGCTTTTGCGTAACGACTATGTTAGAATTAGGTATTGGCTTTCTTTTGACTTCACGTACTTTTCGAATCTTACGTGGATCCACATATCTGAATTCTTTGATACCATTTTCTGGTTTGGCATCGTCAATGACCACATGATAGTATAATCTACCATCTACATACCAACGTCTAAAGATGTCATAGCTATGCGTATGCATCTCGAACAATTGAAGGATAGATTTAAATTCTTGAATGATGACGTTCTTGATATTATCAGAAAGATCTGTCTTATCAAGATTTAGTTCTATGACGTCGACGTCAGTATCGATGATAATAGCTTCATTGACAATATCATCGATAGCTGAGTCAAGTTCTGCATGTAGAGACATCTCACGATATTTCGTAACGAGTTCAGCTTCGGTACGAGCAGATCCTTCAAGATCTACATAGGTACCATAAGTACCACCCGCTGCCACGACCATCGCGCCATCGTCTTGAACAAGAGGAGCAAAAGACTCGTTGTTACTCTTGTCTTCGTCCTTCTTGCGTTTAAATTCGAATCCGAAAAGACTTGCCATATTATATTATCTCACTTAAAAACGGGGGAGTGGAAGCTCCCCCGATATTATTAAAGTCCGCCTGCGTTGCCAGTGATTCCACCGGAAACTTCCCAATAGTCGACTGCAAAAGTAACTTGGAATCTTTCGATTTCATTTTGTGATGCCCATGAAAGTGGAATATCACTTATTAATGTTGGATAGATTCCGTTGTACTGATATGTACGAATAGGTACGCCAGTCTTTGAATACTGAACGACCTGAGCTTGTGACTTATAAAGCAAAGGAGAAGCAGAACCAAAAGATCTGATGTTTCCTTGGAAAGTATTGATCTTATTTGACCATTCTTCCATTGCATTACGAATCAAGAAGTCTTCGTCGTTGATGATCGTCACGTTCCAATCAGCGTATGTGCGATCACCCGCGAGTTTAATCATTCTTCCAAAATATGGAACTTGTACCATACCAAGTTCTGCTTGTGGAATACCTGTGGCTTCACACATGAAAGGAACTTTGATATCGGCTACAGAATTTGCTGGATTCTGTATCGTTACTTGAAAGAGCGCTGGGCGCGCTCCATCAAATAACATTTGACTTTTAATTTCATTAATATTAAAGGCCATGTAAATTCTCCTCGTTAGTTAAACCTATTTATTAGAAATTTCCAACAACTTCGCTAAATTCAACACCAGTTCTAACTGCTACGAAGTTCAACTGAATGAAGTTAATGCTGCGGGCGGGTTTAACGTAGATGTCTCCTATAAATTCGTTGCGATCAATAACATCACCTGTATTGTTTGTTTCATCACAAACAACCTTGAAGTCATAGATGCCGCGACGACCTTGAACGTCTCTTAGGAAAGGTTCAACTAAGTTTCTAAACTGAGCTCTTGTAAAGTCATCATTGAACTCGAATAGCGTAAACTTTGCAGCTGTTGCAATTGCCTTTTCAAGAACGATGAATAGACGACGAACGTTAATACGATCGAATGCGCTTGGTTTACCAAGAACCGTCTTATCGCCAAATAGTACTGTGCCTTGACCCGGGAAAATACAGACTGGATTGACATCGCTCTTATAGAGGATATCACGATCTGCTTTAGCAGGATTATAAGCAAGCTTGATGATGTTCTTGATCTGACCACGATTGAAGCCAGCTGGCGAGTACCAAGGATCTCGTACGTTATCTGTACGAACAGCAAGACCAGCGATATCGCCATTTAATGGAATATAACGATATACGTCATTATATTTGTCATATTGATACTTATAACCAGAATCCATGACAGCATAAGAAGTAGATGTTAGAGCGTTACGGAAACCTACGACGTCTGTGACTTCTGTCTTACCAACGTTATTTACGACGTCATCTTTGTCTGGCGAAATAAAGACTACGCAATCTTTACGCGATTCTGCAATATTGTCAATTAGATAATTTGCTAATTGTGCAGTATTTGAAGCTCCGCGAGATTTACCTTGAAGAATCAATGATACATCAATATCTTCGGCTGATTTGAATAAATCGTATCCGCGGGTAAGATCACCGATTGCAACAGTACTTTCAGTGGCGCCATCTGAACCAGTTACAAATGATAGAGTTACTGGTTTTGAGTTTGTTGAATTAACTATATTTACAGCAGTATTACCAATAGCACCAGAACGATGATTAATCCACCAGATATAATTTGAATTCTGATTGAGTACTTCTTTATAATATAGTGTGGCACCATCTTCTGTCTTAGCATCTGTAGCTCTTGAAAGACCTCTAAAGGTTTCAAGAATTGTGCCAGGAACACCAGTAAACTTGCCATCTTCATCGGCAACTACTACATGAACTTCGTCGACAGCTGAGCTATTACCGAATTTCTTGGTATAAACTGAAGTGCCAGGAGCCTTATCTACTGCGTTATAATATTCCCAATTTCTTACAATTGTATTTGAATAATAGTTGGTTGAAAGCGTATAGTTAGCATCTAAGTTAAATACTGCAGTTGTATTTCCTGCGGCATATGCTGCGTTTGCGATACTAGTAATACGAAGACCTTGTGTACCAATCGTAGCATTACCTGCTTGTAGAATAGAGCCTACTATAAATGTATTGCTTATAACTATATTCAAAGCATCTTGAACTGCTGCTGAGCTATCAGCATTACCCCAATGTCCTGCCGTATTACCTATAAAAATTGTAGCCTGATTGGATCCAACCGTAAATAAAATACCGGCATTTGATATCTTAGTACTATCGGAGACTAAAGTGCTATTAGATAAAAACATATTTAAATTAGAACCGTATGCATTTACAGAATCGCATACAGAAACTTTAAGCGAATTACCAAGGGCTCCAGGATATTTTGCAGCGTATAGTACATCTGTATCTGGGTTAGATAACAGATCGTAATCGTCATCATTCTTGATAAGAATTGTATTTGCATAAGCACCAGTATTTGCTACAGCAGTAAGGACACCTGTAACGCCAGTAGTGTCAGTAGTGTTAGCAGCACGACTTACATAAAGCTTATTGCCATATGCAAGGAAGTTTGCAGCTGTAAAAAATGTTTCTGGATTAGTGCTGTCTGGCTTGCCGAAGCGAGCAGCAAGCTTGTCTTCTGAATCTACAAGGATGGCTTTACCGATTGGACCCCAACGGAAAACGCCGGCAATCGCACCTTCTGTGGTGGATACCGCAGGAACTATAGTGGTTAAGTCAATTTCAGATACATTGACTCCAGGGCTGACTTGAAATGGCATGGTTTATTCTCCCTTACGAAAACGTTTAGCAGATTTATGTGTATATGCTATGTTCTATTTATTATTTTATGTTTTTAATTAGCTAAAAATGGATCAAACTGATCGGGAGAAACATCAATCGGCTCATTTCCATACGATATATAACCTTCATCTACTATAAAGGGTAGAAGATCGTCTTCCATTGCCGCTTCAACTAAAACTTTATGAACATCGTTTTCAGACATGTCTTTAAAGTAAGGTTGGTTAATCAACCACGAGAATAATACTAAACCCATAACGAGATCGTCGTTTCCGTCTTCAGCTTGAAACGTATTTCTTACGCTTACAAACCTAAACAATTCGTTGATGGTGTCAAAGTCGCATACTAAAAGCTTATCGCTTTCTATCAACGTTTTTAAGTTACTGCATCCTATACGCTTTACTTGGGTAGTCGTTCTGACACCCATTTGCGTTCTTGTTCCAAACCCTCCCGTCAATTTTTGTCCGGCTGCTATCGATTTATCGACGGTCAATATGCCTTCATATTCTAAGTCATAGTGTAAGCTATCGACTACTTGTTTTCCTATATCATTGATTTCTACAAGAATCAAAGCCTCATTGTAATATATTCCAATATTTCTTATGACGTCTGGAAAAACTAGCGTATGAATTATATTGTTCTTATATGTTGCAACTTGTCTGTATGGAACAGATGTGATATCGATGACTTGACATATAGAATAATCTAATCCGGCACCTTGAGCTACATCGACTGTAATGATGTATTTATTACCTTTAACCGGAGCCGTATAAACTTTAAGATCTGATCCAAAATATGGAACTGTCTTGATCGGATAAGTGAACACCAATGTCTGTAATTTAGAGGGATCAATAAGCGTGTTGGATGAACCTAAGAACTCACAACCATATTCCACCCTAAACTGCTGTTCAGATGTATTACGAATAGTTTCAAGTTTCCATTTTTCATCACGACCTGGAGTATCAGACCAATGAACGTCAATGCCATGATAATCGTTCTTATTGTCTTGACTATCTGCCCATAATTTATAGAATAGATTTAAGCCATTCGGAGTAGAAGTAATCAATACTTTTGAAGTAGAACCTGACGAGATCGTAGGATATACTGATGCGAAGAATTGTTCTTGTAAGTTATTTGGAACGAATGCAAACTCATCGAGATAGATCATATTAAAAGATCCACCACGGATAGCTGAAGATGATGTTGCAGACGCTAAAATCTTAGATCCATTTTCAAGTTCAATGTTACCTTTGTTCCATTCAACCACACCTTGCTGTAGCCATTTAGGAAGATGTTCATAGGCAAACTGAATACGAGACAGAATTTCACGAGACTGTGCGGCTTTATGAGCAAGAATGGCTACATTATAATTTTCGTTGAAAAGAGTATGCCATAATATTACGCCGACGATCGTAGTCGTTTTACCGCACTGACGAGGCATCTTACATATAACAAATCGATTGTCGCAAGCAGATTCAACTATACTCTGTTGATATGGATATAGTTTAAACGTAACCAGACCAAGATCGATATTGACGATCTTTACATAGTTCTGAATAAAATAGACTGGATCTTTAGCGCACTTTACATATTCCTGAATCTGTTCAGCTGTAAAGTTGATCGCTACATTGGATTTCTTGATAAGTGGATTACCAAGATAACTATCAGAAGCCATATTATTCGCCCTTCAAAAGTTTCTGAAGCTCCGCAGTAGATCCTATGAATAGATTGTTAGTGACGTTATTGTTATCAATTTTATTTTCAGCTTTCTCTATTCGCTTTTTCTTTTCAGAAAGTTCAAGCAAATCTTTATTTGAGGCTGATAAAGAATTAATCAACGTAGAAACTACTTCATAACTTCTTGGATGCTGAGATAAGTCTGCCACTTCTATCATTTTATCTAGAGCCAGACTTCCTTTTTCAAGGATACTTCTTAGGTTCTTTCGGGCAAACGTATAGTCGTCATCTTCTTCTTGAAAATGTTCTATAGTGATTTCTTCAAATTCTGCGATGTCTAATGCGTCTGATATAATTTTATCTGATGCGTTCATGTTATTGTATCCGATATCCCATCAAAATCTATTATGTATCCATAGTTATCATCGGCATCTATCAAAGAAATATCTACACTTGCCGATGCATTTGCAGTAGGAGAGCCATTTGCTAGTAGACCGGGAGTTATGGTTATTCTTTCAGAGATAGGAGTTCCTACAGCTTCATCTGCTGAAGTATCACCAGGTGGAACATATAGGTTAGTGTAGGTTCTCTTGATAACTCCGCTCTTTCTGATTGGTCCAAATAACTGAGCTTTCAGCGTAAATCCCAATGAATATACTATAGCACGACGATTTATAAAATCACCTTCATAAGTATCTTGTAAACTCGTAGTGTTTAATATAACCGGAACATCTACTTTCAAACCTAAATCAGGAATCATATTTAATGTCATAGTCCATTGCGGCGTAAAATATGGTAATATCTGTTCTACGATTCGCGTAGCATCATCATTAGTCTTCGCCATAATATCAAGAGTTATACCTAAATTATATGGCACGGGTTGATATTGATATAAAAGTTGTGAAGTGTTCGAAGAATTTTGTTTTACATTTCTATTTAACGTATTAAGCTTGCGTTCTGGATCATATGAAATGTTGACGAGTTCAAAAGCCATGCGAGGAAGCACCATAGCAAATGGACGCGTTAAATCTGGATCGCCTTCTGATCTCGCTAGAAACTTTTCTTTTGGGCCATAAGACAATGGCACCTTCATCGTTTGAATAGTTTCATTACTTGAATTTACGCGATTAATGTGAATATCATTAAAAAGCGTGCCAAAAGCAACTATGTACTTTCTTATAGCGCCATGATAGAATGTATTAAACATCTTAATAATTTCCTTCTGAGAATGGATTTGCCTCAGAGAAATCTAATATATTATCAGCTTCTGTTTCAACCTCAGTATTATCTTCGAAGGAATCTCCGACCTGAGTAACGAAGTTAAATTGTTCTTGAACAAGATCATATCCGTCTTCATCCTGAAGGACATATGAATCTTCTGTAAGCATACGATAATTAGAGAAATCAAACGAATAAAGTTCTTCTTTTGAATCAATTTCTGGAATACCGGTGTTGAGTCGTTCGTTTGAGTATTCCCAAAGATCGCACACCAAATCAAACGTTTGTAGAGAACCTAGTTGATAGAATATAGCTTCATGTTCAACGAATTTAATTATAAAGATTTTTTTATTTAATGGCAAATAGATAAGATCGCCTTCTCGTGGTCTAGCTAATTCATCTACATTACCAATCTCATCAAAGAAAGTTCTACGAGCTATTGTAAACGTTATCTGATCTCTGATCTGGAGATTAAACTTAGATAAGAAATCGCCTTCTCCTTGAAATCCAGACACATCTTTGATGTACATATCAATAAAAAACGATTGATTATATTCTGATACGCTGTCTTCACCACCAATCTCGTCTTTATTTTTCAACTGTCTTGGAATATAATACACGTCATGTCCATATATTTTTATGGATTCAATGATAAGATTCTCGATCAAGTTCTGTTCCATAGAACTTGTGAAGTTATTGAAGAAGACTGAGGTTGCCATTAGATATATTTCAACCTACCATATCCATAACGGGTAATGAATAACTGCTAATCATCTTATCTTCTAAGTCTGTAATTTCAGCAACAGCATCATTATAGATCTTCTCGCCATTAAACGTTAATCCGCCGGGAAGCTGCATACCAGTAAATTTAGTTAGATTAGAACCCCATTGACGTTTAATCAGAGCTGTTGCGTATCTCAACAACCATTGATCTTTCCAGACGTCAACATATTCAGTTGGATCTATGATCTGATAAGCTTCAACAAGTAGATATTCATTTGAGAGTGAGTTCCAATCCATATCGATATACAGACGATTCATATGGCGATTAAACCGTAGAAGTTGTTTACCGACTAACATTTCAGAAATCAGCGAAAGATGCTCCATGACCATGTAATAAGGAACCATCGATACAGATGTAAGCGTATATAGATCGTTTAATGCAATCTGATAACGAATATTAAAGAGGTCATCGGAACGAATAGATGGATCGGCAATATTGAAAAGATTCACTGCTCCGATTACATTGTCTGGAACTGTAATATACTTATTAGTCTTATCAGTATCTGTGACTAAATGCTTATAATAGATCTTCTCTGTGCCATCAAAATGATAGTCCCAATAATAACGAAGAGCATCATCAACACGATCTTCTACTTGATCATCATCGACGTTGATTTCGATGACAGGTTTGCCTAGTCGTCTTAGACAATATTCTTTAAATGCAGCACGAGTAGTTGGAACAGCCATACATTTCTCCGAGATTTATAGAATATTTATGTAGCGTTATCGAGTTACTTCTGGAGTAACCGTGACTATTCCCTCTTGGACTCTTGTTACTATCGCAGCATTACTCGTAATTTCACAGTCATAGACATATCTACCATATGAAATATTGGCAGTAGCATTAGCAGAAAGAGAAAGAGTGACCGTACCAGAGTTTGCAACTGTAACTACAAATGATGTAGAGTTAGTAGACGAATAGTGTCTACGCATCTGAGCAGCACCTGTATAGTTAGTCAAATCCATAACATCACCGTTTGAATCTTTAACCGTGATGGTGTTACTGAATGTAGCGCCTTGATCTATAACTAGGTTTGCTTTTGTCGATGCCATATTTAATCCAGAAAGTTTGGTTTCTTCTATTTATTATTTATAGAGTACCAGTTTCTATCTAATTTAGTATCAGCATTTACTATTGGAAAACTAAGAGAGATTCTTTTTTTAAGTGGAAAGCATTCATGATACTGATGTTTAGGTACATAGATCATATCGCCTGATTCTAGGTCACATTCAAACTCTACATCTAAATCCTTGCCATTCACATTGTATTCAAAGTTACAATCTTTGGCGCGTTGCTTATAGACTTTCCAATGACACTTACCAGATTGATGCAAGATTACGTTGTCAGCGTGATCGTAGTGCGCTCTGAACGATTTGCTTTTCTTTAATCCGCAGTAAGCATGTACATCTACTGCCGTTTGTGGTATGATAGATTCTATCAGAGAACATATATGATTCACTTCCTTAGTTATCTTAGATGCTCCAAGAATAACTAAACTATGACCAGCATTGATCTTATTGAACACGAATTGCGGATCTGGTCGTGGAGTATGAGACCATGCACAAGTAAAAAGCGGGATCTCTATCTTAACACGATTCTCATTGATAAGTTCTATACATTCAGGAGTAATACGATAGGTATCGTTTAGAAGATACTCTATGTCATCCCATTTGATTAATTTATGATCTAAAATATCCTTGGAATAAAATGCAGTTTGCGGATCACGACTAATCTTAATCAAAAGAGTTTCTAGGAAAGCACGTTCTTTTTTATTCATAATATAATTTAAAATTATAATCGTGTTATAATAGCAGTAATATCTCCGCTCTGTAATCGAATTGTAAGATTTTTTCCAGAAATATTTCGACCGAAATTTAATGCAGTTATCTCATTTCCATTTGCAATACATTTACCAATGATAGGTACAATATATCTGGTTTTATCAGACATACCTAAATCCATAGATTCCTCTATTATTGTAAAATCATGATTTTGTGTGTATGGAATAGGATTGAATGCAACATAGTACAATAAATTATTTCCGTTATTTAGAGCAGTTACTTTATTATTAAAGTAGGATCTAAAATTTATACCTTGTTTATGAGTACCAATAATTTCTATATTACCATTAATTCTATCATGAACAGTATATTTCATGTGGGGATTATCAGAGGAATCTAAACTTTGGATTACGCAATATACCCATTCATTGGCAATCCCGTCTCCTCTTAAAATCATATCTACAGATTCATGTGATCCAATATATCCATAACAAATATTGAATTCATCTGTTTTTATTAAATTTGTAATTGTAGTCATTTATTTACTATCTTTTTAGATTTAAACGTCGATAATATCGCGATATGATGGCACGATATGATCGCTAGATGAACCAACTAATTGTAGTAATTCTAATTTAGTTACAGATAACATCAAAGGCACTTTTTTCCATGTGTCTTTAAATTGATATGCAACTTCGTTTAACATTGTAACTAAGTCGTCTCGATTACCAGTCCATTTGAATATATTACTATTCTCTTGTACTCCATTAGTAAAACTCACGGTAATATTACCAAGAGTTTCATCTACTTCTGTAATCTTCCAAGTTACTTCGCTCATTTAAACCTCGGTCCTGATATCCATACGACAAGAGTTCGTCTTGTCCCGTTTGTTATTGGTGTGACTCTATGTAATATATATGACGGAAACGCATATAGTAATCCTTTTTGTTTTTTACAAACATGAGGAATATTTCCCGTCATTAATTCTAAGTCCCCTCCTTCATATTCTGAAGGATGAGATAATTGTAAAACCATAGATAATTTTCTAGGAACATTATCGTTTGGTCCATTGTCCATATGCCAATCATAATGTTGTTTAGATTTCTTTACATATTTATACGTTGTATACTGGAACAGTTCTCCAAATCCCCATAAATCTAAACCAAAAAATTTACCATTCAATTGTCTGGCTATATGTTGAAGTCTATCGGCTAACCATCCTTCATTATCTAACCATGATATAGTTGAACCTCGAATATTTTCATCACGAACTCCTTGACCTATGATAGCAGATTGAGGAGGTGCTCTTTCTCCCATTGTGCATATAGCATCTATCTCTTCATCAGTAAATCCATTTTCCCACCAAGCAAAAGTTGTACTATTATATGCCAAATCTGGCGATGGCATAAACATCTTCATTTGCGTACCCATAAATTATTTCGATAATGACTACGCTCAACTTTCATCCTAGCCGAAGTTTTTTGTATTTTCTTCAATTCTTGTTGATTTAACTCATGTATGTCAGCTTCGATTTCAAAAGAACTTCTTTGTATTGGAATAGCCTGTATCAACGGAGTACCTACTGGAAGCATTCCTTGAAAATTAGGTTTATTCCAAAAAGCAGGAAAATTTACAAATTCTTCATATCTATCACAATCTACTATACCAGTAACACAAGAAAATCTTTCATCTTCTCTGTTAAAAGGAGAGGTAAAAAGAACTGACCATCCATCAGGAACTTTGATTGACCAATAGTTTAAAAATTTAATTGGAGGTTTAGGGTATTTCGGATGTTTATCATCATTTATTTGACTAGCTAAATGAGATTCTAATATTGGCTTGTTCCAATCGCAATGCCAATCGATGCGAGAACAATCTTCATTCGTAGTAATGTGTACTTCAGACGCTAATGGAATAATCCATCCTACAATCATCGCATCTAGAAAAGGAGCACATCTTTTAATAGTGGAACTATTCGAATTTGAATCTAATGCGGGAACAAGATCTTTATACCAATTAGGCATAAGTTTTCTTGCCGGATAAGGTTTTGGAATTACATCCCAATCTTCTTCACGACATCTAAATTCAATTACAGATTGTTTTGGCTTAAACCACTTAAACATAATTTTTCACTCACTTTTATATTATATATCATCGTTCAGAACCAGTCCATGAAATGACTACGCTTCCATTTGCAGCTCCAACAGTACCATTAGCGGCTTGGGAACCGGGTGTTAAATTACCAATTCTTCCACCAGTGCCTCCAGTGCCTCCAGTGCCACGACTGCCAATTTGAATAGTTAATACATCACCTGAAGTTACACGAACTAACGTATCAGTACGCGATTGTCCTGCGCCTCCTGATTGACCAGGAGGAGATACTACTCCAATTGTGCCATTTACGCTTGGTGCATTTGCTGCAACTCCTCCATTACCTCCAGTTGCACCACCTCCACCTCCACCTGCACCTGCATATGGTTGACCGATCGCTCCAGCGCCGCCATCTCCAGCATTTCCGGGTCCAGCACCTCCAGCACCGCCAGCCCCGCCTGTGCTGTTTGTGGTATTCCATGGTTGACCAATAGTACCGGCTTGACCCGACGTTCCTGCGGTTCCACTTGGAGTGCCTCCAGCTCCGCCTTGACCACCAGCACCGCCTGGCCCGCCGGGATTATTAGTTGAGTTTGCGCGAGTGCCTCCAGATCCTCCAGCGCCGCCTTGACCACCGTTTCCAGCAGTTGCTTGAGCAGCTGTGCCAGCATTTCCTGCGGCCCCGCCCGGTCCACCAGCACCTGCACTACCTCCAGCATATGTTAATGTTGTAAATGCAGCTGCTGTTGTTTGTCCAACTACGTTAGTGGCACCGCCCGCATTACCTGCTGCTCCTTGTTGACCAGTTCCTGCAGCTATACCAGGAGTTATTATGTTCCCTGCGGCGCCGACGTTTCCAGGCTGACCTCTTGTTCCAGCTTGTCCAGGCGCATTAGCACCTTGATACGGGCCGGCTAAATTGTTGCCGCCTTGTCCGCCAGCGCCGCCGACACCTTGAGGACTGGATGCAGCGGCTTGTCCAGCTTGACCTGCTATAGCAATGTTTGCTTTGACACCATTAAGACCTCCACCGCCACCGCCACCGCCGCCGGCTGTGCCAGCATTTCCAGAACCGGCCGCATTTCTATTTTCTCCAGTTCCAGCACTACCTAATCCACCCGCTCCTCCGGAGCCTCCACTAGCCCCAGCGCCTTGCACACTAATCCACTGCACTCCGACAGGAACAGTAAAAGTTCCAGATGTGTTAAACGTCTGAGTACCAGCTGCAGCAGACTGACGTATTCTGGCTCTAAATCCTAATGGCATGTATTATGGCTCGTAATTCTTGAAAGTTTCATCTGCAAGCAATGATTCTAAAGTTAGATGAACGGTATGCTTTGGATAACCGCCATTGATAGAAGAATCGGCTTTTTGATATATTAAAAATGGAAATGATTCAGGCGAAAGTAAAAATGAACCATCTGGATTAGGTCCAAACCAAGAATTTACTGGATCTACTACGGCTTGTAGATTTTCTAGTGTAGTACCACCGTAATTTAGATCTTTCCATTCTACATTCAATGAACTCAGATACTGTCTCCAAGGACAAGAATATAGTTTAGAAGCAGGTGTGATTGAATATAAAGTAGCATCGTAAATAACAACAGCCATCGAGTCCTCCTATTAAGTAGTAAAGTTCATAAAAGATGGTGCTACTATATATGAAGAACCACCATCATAAGTTATTACAGATAATATATCGCTTTTTGCTGGGCTTAACGTTAATGTTGGAGCAGTATTGTATGCATATTTCATTGTACCAGCAGCACCGGCTTGAGTGTTGCCCTGAATAGCTAGTGCTCCAATTGAGTTAGCGCCAGTGCCTAGGTATTGAAGAATAAGCGTTGCAGAAACCGC